>Ga0182743_1000299_pt1 | contig 69155 bp, 65 predicted proteins | sample eDN3rd30CKraftOP_FD_128522 | JGI IMG/M metagenome (GOLD analysis project Ga0182743, IMG submission 128522) | Enriched Organic Plus compost microbial communities from Emeryville, California, USA - eDNA 3rd pass 30_C Kraft OP (version 2) (version 2) ... | reverse complement strand
GACCATCGAGCGGGAAGACGGAGCGCTCTCGGTGCAGGTGCCGCTCCAGCACTTGAAAAGCGCTGTCATCGTCGAGCCAATGTGGCTCGGCTTGCTCGGCGCCTGTGCGCTGCTGCCGGGTACCTTCTTGCTGACCGCGACAACTGGCGCCTCCGAAGGCAGGATCGAGAACGACGGGGAAGAAAGCGGCGGCGCTTTTCATGCGAGCGGGGACTGAGCGGGACGCTCAGGTTCGGTCGGGATTGTCCAGGTAGCGCCGCGTCTCGTCGTCCCAGAGAATGCGGCCGGTTTCGACCAGCAGGCGAACGATGCCTGCTGCGATGGCATCTCGATCGGGCAGGTCCGTTTCCAACCCCAGGGCGTCGGCGATCTCGCTTTCGGTCATGCCGTCAGCATGGCGGGAGAGCAGGTCGACGATTGCGTCCTCGATGTATTGAAGGCCCAATTGAGCGCGTTCGCGCTGTGCCATGTTGCTCATCTCGATCTCCCCGGGCTCGACTGCCGGCAAGGATGCCGTTTCGCCGTCCACCGCCTTTGATCTGCGTCAACGCCGGGCGCAGCAGAACCTCCATTTCTAGGTTCTCTCAGTGGGAGGGTACGAATGGCGATCAGCGAACCGGTCAGGCGCATACTGGAAGGCTTCGACGGCGAGCGCCCGGGGACCAAGGCGAAGCTGGCCAGCCTGTTGATGCACGGCCGGCTGGCGGGAACCGGCAAGTTGATGATCCTGCCGGTCGACCAGGGGTTCGAGCATGGCCCGGCGCGCAGCTTTGCCATGAACCCGGCTGCCTACGATCCCCAATATCTTTTCCAACTCGCGATCGACGCGCGGCTGAGCGCTCTGGCCGGTCCGGTCGGGCTGCTTGGCGCCTGCGCGGATCGCTTTGCCGGCGAGGTGCCACTCATCCTCAAGGCAAACAGCGCCGACAGCCTTGCGCAGGAGCACGATCAGGCAGTCACGGCGACTGTCAGGGACGCGCTCGAGCTTGGGTGTGCCGCCATCGGCTACACGATCTATCCGGGCGCCGACCGGCAGTACGAAATGTTCGAGGAAGTCCGCGACGGAATAGCGGAGGCGCGGGCCAACGGCCTGGCGGCGATGATCTGGGCCTATCCGCGTGGAGGGGCGTTGGCGCATGAGGATGAAACGGCGCTCGACATCGTTGCTTATGCGGCCCATATCGCGGCGCTCCTGGGCGCCCACATCATCAAGGTCAAGCTCCCGACCGAACGCATCGCCCAGCACGAGGCGCAGGATGCCTATGCGGGCAGGAACTGGCGCAGCCTCGAAACCCGCGTTGCGCATGTGATGCAGGCCGCCTTCGCGGGGAAGAGGATCGTCGTCTTTTCAGGCGGTCCGCTGGCCGATCAGCGGGAACTGGTCGAGCAGGTGCGCGCCATTGCGCGCGGCGGTGGTCATGGCTCCATCGTGGGGCGCAACAGCTTCCAGCGTACCCACGACGAGGCGCTTGCGCTTCTCGATGAAATCGCCGGTGTCTATGGGGCTGCTGAAAAGCGGGTGCAGGCATGACCGCAAGCCGGGTCGCTCCTCAGATACTGACGGTAACCCTTAATCCCGCGCTGGACGTCACGACCTCGGTTGGGCATCTGGCACCGGTCAGGAAGCTGCGCTGCGAAGCTCCTCAATACGAGGCTGGCGGTGGAGGCGTGAATGTCTCAAGGGCGATCCGGGAGCTCGGCGGGGAAAGCCGGGCCTTCATTGCCACGGGTGGCGGCATGGAGGGGCGCTACCGCAAGCTCGTGCGCGAATCCGGGCTGAACGTGCGCTATTGGCACGTGGAGGGGGAGCTTCGTTTTTCGCTCACCGTTATCGACCGCGGGGCAGGGCAGCACTACCGTTTCGTGCTGCCTGGCGCCGAGTTTGCAGCCGAACAGGTGGATGGGCTGCTGTCATCGATCATGAGGGCGATGCCGAGCGGTTGCCGGTTCGTGGTGGGAAGCGGAAGCCTGCCGCCGGGAATGCCGGTCGATTTCTATGGCCGTTTGGCGCGCCTGGTCCACGAACGGGGCGCCTTCTTCATTCTCGATACGCATGGTGCTCCGCTCCGTGCCGCCCTCGAGCAGCGGGTATTCGTGGTGCGGATCAACGCGATCGAGGCCAACGAACTGGCGCGTCTTGCCAGCATTTCGAGCGTAACCCTGCCTGGCCTCGCCCGGCAACTGATCGAGCGCTATCCGATCGATGCTTTGCTGGTGGGCAATGGTGCGGAGGGTACGTTGCTGACAACCGCGGACGCCCAATGTCAGGTGCGGCCGCCGAAGGTCGAGGTGGTCAGCGGCGTCGGCGCCGGCGACAGCTTTCTGGGAGCGTTCACCCTTGCGCTGCAGCGCGATTGGTCGATGAAGGATGCGCTGCGCTACGGGGTTGCGGCCGCCGCCTCTGCCGTCGGCACCGACATTGCCCATCTGTGCGACCGCGACGCCACCGACCGCTACTTCCGTATCATCCGGGACGAGGGAGAGGGCGCGGAATTCCGGCCTGCGACTTGATCTTCGTCAACGCCTTCGCGCGCCACTCGCCCATCCTAGGGCAGGTGCAATGTTGCGGTGCGGTTGAGCCATGAGAGCGAAGGACCTGATGACGACCGAGGTTTGGACGGTGGGGCCTGGCCACAGTATCCGCCACGCGGCGCGGATCATGCTCAAGCGTGGTGTCAGTGGCCTTCCGGTCGTGGATGGCAGCGAGGCCGTGGTGGGCGTGATCACCGAGGGTGACCTGCTGCGCCGGGTCGAATTGGGCAACGGCACACCCGAGCGTGCTTCTACGTCTTCGTCGGACCGCGACGGTTCTCTCCATGCCTATGTCAGGGAGAATGCCTGGAGCGTCGGCGACGTGATGTCCACCAAGGTGATCTCGGCTGGCGAGGAGATGCCGGTCGAAGAGATTGCCGCCACGATGATCGCCAACGGGGTCAAGCGCCTGCCGGTGATCAGCGACGGGCGGCTCGTCGGCATCGTGAGCAGGGCGGATTTGCTCTGGGTCATCACTTGGATCGAGCCCGAGCAGGCCATTCGCGGTGACGAGGCGCTGTGCCGCAGCGTCAAGGCGCGTCTCTCCGTGCGCGGGCTGCTCCACGACGTACCCGAGTTGACCGTTTCCAATGCAGTCGTCCACCTCTGGGGCGGGCGCCTGTCGGAAGCGGAGAGGGACGTTGTGCGCATCGTGGCCGAGGCGACGCCGGGCACCGCGGGGTTCGTCGACCACATCGTGTCCGGCATCCTGAAGCAGTGATTGCATTCAATCGGTTGGTCACGCCTTGAGCGTTACCGGCGCCGTTGAGGGCGCCAGGCGCGCGAGCGCCAGTGCTGCGCCTTTCAGTTCCGCATCCGCGCCGTCCTTGATTACCCAGACCGGAATGTCCTCGAAGAACCCGGCGACCTCGTGGTTTTCGGAGAACGCACGCGCGAATGCCGGGCTTTCCAGGGCCGGTATGATGTTCGGGGCGATGCCGCCGCCGATATAGATGCCACCGCGCGCCCCGAAAGCGAGCGCCATGTCGCTCGCGAAACGCGCCAGCCAGACCACGAACTGGTCAAGGGCCCGAACCGCCACGGGATCCTGGCGGGCGATGGCCGCCTTGGTGATGCGCGCGGCGCTGAACTGGTCGCGCGGCTCGGTCTTGCCACCCGCCAGCGCGTTGTAAACGGCCGCCAGTCCTGCGCCCGACAGAAGCCTTTCGGCTGTCACCACGCCGGGCTTGAGATCCATCGCCTTTACGAGCTCGAGTTCGGCGGCGTCGCGCGCCCCGAAGCTCATGTGCCCGCCTTCGCTGGCGATGGGCAGCCATTCGCCGTTCTGCCAAAGCAGGCCCGACAGTCCCAGCCCCGTGCCGGGTCCCACGACCATCCTGTTGTGCCCTTTGGCGAGTTTTCCGCGCTTGACCTCGTGCAGGTCATAGTCAGTCAGCGTAGGCACTGCGAGAGCCAGCGCCTCGAAGTCATTGATCAACAGGACTGTTTCGGCGCCGGTCACCGCCTGGATATCGGCTTTGGTGAATTCCCAGGGACGGTTGGTCAGGCGCGCCGTGTCGTTGTCCACAGGGCCCGCGAGCGCGAGGGCAACCATCTCCGGGCGAAATGGCACCGTCTTGAGATACCGCTCGATGGCGTCCTGCGGCCGGGTGAAGTCGCCGGTGCTGAGCAGCGCGAAGTGCTCGATCGTCAGCCGGTCGATGTCGGTGATCGCGAGGCGGAAATTCGTACCGCCAATGTCTGCCACGAGGGCGCGGCGCGAGTAGTCGTTCATCGGGATGATCCTTCCTCGGCAAAGATGACACTAGGCCTAGCGCATGGTCGCCAGGGCCAATTGACCGGCGTCAACGAGCGGTTCGAGGTGGTCCTGCAGTCTGGCTGCGAGAGATTGCGGAGAAACCGGAAATGACTGCTTCAGCTTCGATCGTCTGGTTCGAGGACCTTGGACGGGACGACGTGCCCCGGGTGGGTGGCAAGAACGCCTCGCTGGGGGAAATGATCGGCCATCTGTCGCGCGCGGGCGTTACGGTGCCGCCCGGATTTGCCACTACGGCCAAGGCTTTCTGGTCGTTTCTGGACGCCAACGACCTGCGCCGGGAGGTCGCTACGAGGATCGATGAGTGGCAGCGCGGTACCGCCAGCCTCGGGGAAACAGGAGGCGCCATCCGCAAGGCAATCCTGAAGGCGGAATGGCCGCGCGAGCTCGCCGAAGAGATAAAGGCGGGATATGGCGAGCTCTCGCGCCGGGTTGGCGTGGATGGCGTCCATGTCGCCGTTCGCTCCAGCGCGACCGCCGAGGACCTGCCGAACGCCAGCTTTGCCGGACAACAGGATACCTTTCTCAACATCAGCGGGGAGGCGGAGCTGCTGCTGGCCTGCAAACGCTGCTTTGCCTCGCTCTTTAACGACCGCGCCATCAGTTACCGGCTGGCGAACGGGTTCGACCAGACCGCAGTGGCGCTTTCGATCGGCATTCAGCAGATGGTTCGGTCCGACCTTGGCGCCGCAGGCGTGATGTTCTCGATCGACACGGAAACCGGGTTCGATAAGGTCGTCCTGATCAACGGCTCCTGGGGACTGGGCGAGAACATCGTGCAGGGGGCGGTCGATCCCGACGAGTACCAGGTCTTCAAGCCTCTGCTGGCCAATGAGCAACTCAGTCCCATCGTCCAGAAACGTCGCGGCGAAAAGGCGATCAAGATGATCTGCCAGGAGGGCGAGCACCCCACGCGGAACGTGCCGACCTCAAAGCGCGAGCGGAAGGCCTTCGTCCTGGGTGACGCGGACATCCTGGCGCTGGCCAGGTGGGCGGTGCTTATCGAGAAGCATTATGGCCAGCCCATGGACATGGAGTGGGCACGGGACGGCGAAACCGGCCGCCTCTACATCGTCCAGGCACGACCTGAGACTTCTCACACGCGGCGTCGCGAGGGGGTGCTGCGCAGCTATTCCATTTCAGGCAAGGGCGCCTTGCTGGCCCGTGGTGTGGCGGTGGGCGATGCCGTGGTTTCGGGCGATGTCTGTCTGATCGAAGACGTGAAGGACATCGACAAGTTCGTCGACGGATCGGTGCTCGTGACACGCACGACCGATCCGGACTGGTTCCCGATCATGAAGCGAGCCGCGGCGATCGTTACCGACCTGGGGGGGCGTACGTCACATGCCGCTATTGTCAGCCGCGAGCTGGGGCTACCGGCGATCGTCGGCGCGGGGGACGCTACCCAAACCCTGCATTCACTGCAGGAGGTTACTGTTTCGTGCGCCGAGGGTGATGAGGGCTTCGTCTATGCGGGACGGGCCCAAGTCAAGGCGAACGACATCGATATCTCCTCGCTCAAACCCACCCACACGCAGATCATGCTCAACCTCGCCAATCCCGGCGCGGCTTTCCGCTGGTGGCGGTTGCCGACGGATGGCGTGGGGCTGGCACGCATGGAGTTCGTGATCGCCAACGAAATTCTCGTCCATCCGGAAGCCTTGCTGCACTTTGATGAACTGAAGGACGAAGAAGCCAGGCGCCGCATATCGGAGTTGACGGAAGGCTACCGGGTCAAGGCCGACTACTTCGTGGAAAAGCTCTCGCTGGGGTTGGCTCGCCTGGCAGCGAGTGTCTATCCGCATCCTGTCATCGTGCGCATGAGCGATTTCAAGACCAACGAATATGCCGACCTTGTCGGTGGCGCCCAGTTCGAGCCGAAGGAAGCCAACCCCATGATCGGCTTCCGCGGGGCGTCGCGCTACTATTCGGCTCAGTATCGCGATGCCTTCGCGCTCGAATGCCAGGCCGTCCGTCGGCTGCGCGAGGAACTGGGCTTCGACAATGTGGTGGTGATGATCCCGTTCTGCCGTTCGCCCGAGGAGGCGGACAAGGTGCTCGAGGTCATGGCCGAGAATGGTCTCCAGCGCGGCCGGAACGGGCTGCAGGTCTACGTCATGTGCGAAATTCCCGCCAATGTCGTTCTCGCCAGCCAGTTTGCCGAGCGCTTTGATGGCTTCTCCATCGGCTCGAACGACCTGACCCAGCTTGTCCTGGGGGTCGACCGGGACTCTGCAGAGCTGTCGCATCTCTTCAGCGAGGAGAACGAGGCGGTCAAGCAGATGATTGCTCAGGTCATCGCCGAGGCTCATCGGGCTGGCGCCAAGATCGGATTGTGCGGCCAGGCGCCAAGCGACAACCCCGGCTTTGCCGCGTTCCTGGTGGACTGCGGCATCGACTCGATCTCCGTCAGTCCCGACAGTTTCGTGGAGGTGAAGCAGACGGTGGCCGCGGCAGAGGCGGGGATGCGTCGACGCGCCTGATCTGGCGCGCCTTGGCTGCTGTCACAGTCCGTTACAATCGAGCACCCATTGGCACAGTGCGGCGACAACCCGTGTGACCTTTGCCCGCTATCCCTAGCTGAACAAGCGCAGGGAGCGTCGGATGTATACCTTCAGCAGGACAGATTGTGCGCAGCAGATGCCGGGCAGCGAGGTGGACGGATGCCTCAGGGACCTGTTTTCAAACGCTGCAATCGAGAGAGTTCAGCCCGGGCACGGCATCTTTTGGGAAGAGGACAGTTCGGAGGATATCTTCCTCGTACTCGAGGGGCTGGTTCGCCTCTACCGCATGCTGCCGGATGGGCGTCGCGTGATCGTGGGTTTCCTCTTTGCGGGGGATTACATGGGGCTCTCCTGGCAGGAAGAGCGGCGCCATACGGCAGAGGCCGTTTCGCAGGTGAAGCTGCAGAGAATCTCCAAATCCCAGTTCTACGACCGCGTCGCACGGACGCCCTTGCAGGACCGTTTCGCGCACTCGCAGCCGCGCGATGAAATGTGCGCCGCCCAGGACCAGATGATGCTGGTGTTGCGCCGCTCCGCCGATGAACGGGTCGCCGCCTTTCTTGCCTTCGTGGCGGACCGCACAGGCCGGACCCTCGACAAGGGCTCCGAGCTGCGCCTGGCCATGCCGCGCATCGACATAGCCGACTATCTCGGCCTGACCATCGAGACGGTGTCCAGGAGCATTTCCAAGCTGCGCGATCGGGGCGTGATCTCGCTCAACGGGCCGTCGCGTGTCAGGATCGAAAAGCCGCATATGCTCCGGCAACTGGCCGAGGGCGATGAAAGCGTGCTTGAATATGTGATGTCCAAGCCGATCCCGGCCGCGGTGGCCGCCTGATTTCTGGATCGTCCGACGGCGGTGCGCGAGCATGAGGATCTCATGGCCGAGGATGGGTCACCGGAAGTGCCGGAACGCAACCGGGACGGGGCGAGCAGGGCCGGACCGCCCAACAGCTACATGTCGACCCGCACGCACCTGCTGGTGCTCGTCATGGGCCTGCTGGTTCCGCTATTGGTCTTGGTGGGGACCGTCGCCTACCTCTATGTCACCGCGGAACGCCATGGCAGGGAGGTTACCGCCAGGGCGGCCGCCCGGGAGTTGGCAACCGCGCTCGATGGCGCGGCGGCGGTGCCGATCGCGTCGTTGAAGATCCTGGGGGCGTCAGATCAGGGCGACATGACCGCCCTCGGCCGCCAAGCTGAAATCGTGGCCAATCAACTCGATATGCCTATCGCCGTCTTCGAGAACGGACGGGTGGCGTTCGCATCGATCGCTCCAGCGCCGCCAGCGAGTCTGGGCGAAGACCTCATGAAGTTCATCGAACAAGCCGGTGCCGCCGGGCAGCCGTCCGTCAGCAACCGGATGGTCGACAGTGAGACGGGAACGGATGGCGCCTGGATCGCCGTGCCGGCGGTAGCAAGCGGGCGCGTCATGGCGGCATGGGCAACGAGCAAGAAACTCGGGGCCGCCTTCGCACCCATAAATCTCGAGCCCGGCTGGATCGGGGTGGTGCTCGATGGTTCGGGCAGTGTTCTGCTGAGAACCGAGGATCAGGAGACCCTGGCGGGGCACGACGCCAGTCCGGATTGGCTTTCGCGTGCGACAGGAGAGGAAGGGTTGTGGTTCGGTCAGAATGCTTCGGGCACCGACAGCATGGCGGCCTATAGTCGTTCCGACCTGGCCGGCTGGACGGCCGTGGTCACGGTGCCGCGCGCGCTCTTTGACGCTCCCTTGTGGAACACGGTGTGGCTCGTCGGTGGGCTTGGCCTTGCCATGTTGGCTCTCGGGGCAGGGGCGGCGTATTGGATGGCCTCGCGTCTTTCGGGTGCCATCTACTCGCTCAGCCGCAGCGGCCTGGCCCTGGCGCATAACGAAAGCAAGGCCGAGCCTCCGATACGGGTTCGCGAGGTGAGGGAGGTTCAGGAAATCCTCAGTGGTGTCGCCGCCCAGATGCGAGACCGCGCCAACCACCTGCAGAGCATCCTCGATACCGTCCCCAGCGCCATGATCGTGATCAACGGACATGGCACGATCCTCTCCTTCAGCGCGGCGGCCGAGCGGCAGTTCGGCTATGAAGCGGGTGAGGTGATCGGGAAAAACGTCAAGGTCCTGATGCCCGAGCCCGACCGGGGACACCATGACGGCTACATCCATCGGTATCTCGAAACCGGCGAACGGCGCATCATCGGGCTTGGACGTGTGGTCACGGCCCTGCGCAAGGACGGAACGCGCTTTCCGGTCGAACTTCACGTGGGCCGAGCCGACGCGGGGGGCGAACCGTTGTTTACCGGCTTCCTGCGCGATCTGACGGACAAGCAGCGCATCGAGCAGGAGCTGCGCCAGACCCAGAAGATGGAGGCCATCGGCAAGCTCACCGGTGGCGTGGCGCATGACTTCAACAATTTGCTGACGGTCATCAAGGGCAATCTCGAAATGATCGAGGGGCGTCTGGAGGGGCGGCACCACGGCCTGATCCGAGACGCGCAGGAGGCAGCCGATCTTGCGTCCAACCTCACAGCGAGCCTACTCGCGTTCGGTCGCAGGATGCCTCTTGATCCGCAGGATACCGATATCGGCACCCTCGTCCTCAAATTGGGGGAGTTGATCCGCCGCACGCTCGGGGAAACCATCGAAGTCATCATCAGGGTTCCCGGGAGCCATCGCGCCATCGTGGACGCTGGCCAGCTCCAGAACGCGCTGCTCAACCTCGCCATCAACGCGCGGGATGCCATGCCACGAGGCGGCACCCTGACGATTTCCGTGGAGCGGGCAGAACTCGACATGGACTACGCCACGGCCAACGAGGAAGTCGCACCCGGAGCTTATGAGGTCATCGAGGTGCGCGACACCGGGGTGGGGATGAGCGCCGAGGTCAGGGAGCGGGCGCTCGAGCCGTTCTTCACCACCAAGGCGGCCGGCTCCGGGACCGGCCTCGGGTTGAGTTCTGTCTACGGCTTTGTCAAGCAGTCAGGTGGGCATCTGGCACTCTACAGCGAAATGGGGCGGGGCACGTCCATCCGCCTCTATTTGCCGGTGCCCAGGCTGACCGAGCCGAGCGATCGTGCCGTCGCCCAAATCGACACGGTCATGCCCCAGTCGCGCGGAGAAACAGTGCTGGTCGTCGAGGACGAGGAACGCGTGCGGCGCGTTGCGGTAGCGCGCCTTGTCGACCTGGGCTACCGGGTACTTCAGGCCGAAAACGGTTCGGTAGCGCTGGATATGCTCGATGGCCTCACAGACCTCGATCTCGTTTTCAGCGACATGGTCATGCCCGGCGGCGTCGACGGGGCGGAACTGGCTGAAGAGCTGGCCCGGCGGCGCCCGGAGGTCCGCATCCTCCTCACGTCCGGCTACGCCGAGCCCGAGGCCATCGCGCGCAGTTCGAAGGGCAACGTCAACTGGCTTCGCAAACCGTATTCGACCGCCGAGCTGGCGCGAAAACTGCGTGCCGTGCTCGATGCGGAAAGATAGGGTCAACCGGCGCCGACCTTGGCAGTGAACACATACCCGACACCCCGGGCCGACTTGATCTTGAGGGGGTGATCGACATCATCCTCGATCTTGCGGCGGAGACGGGAAATCTGCGTATCGATGGTGCGGTCGTAGGCTTCCCAGGTTCGGCCCTTGGTCTGGTCGAGCAGGAAGTCGCGGGTCAGCACGCGCCCGGCATTGTCGATGAATACGCAGAGCATGTCGTATTCCCCGGTGGTGAGGCTGACTTCGCGATCGACCGGATCGAAGAGGCGGCGTTGCTGGCGATCGAGCCTCCAGCCATCGAAAAGCTGGGGGGTGCCGGTTGGCTCGACCGTCGCCTGCGTGGCTGGCTGCAGGCGACGGAGCAGGCTCTTCACGCGTGCCAGAAGCTCACGCAGGTTGAAGGGCTTGGTGATGTAGTCGTCCGCTCCAACCTCCAGCCCGACGATGCGGTCGACGTCGTCGGCCCGACCCGTGACGATGATGATGCCCATGCCGGAAAGCGCGCGCAGCTCGCGCGCCAGCGAAAGGCCGTCCCCGTCGGGCAGGTTGAGATCGAGAAGGGCGATGTCGGGGTGCTCGGATCGCAGATAGGCGCGGAGCTGTTCCGCCGAAGCGACGGCCCCGACGCGGAAACCCTCATCCTCGAAATAGTGGACCAGCATGTTTCGAATGCGCGGCTCGTCATCGACGACGACGATGTGAGCGCGTTTCGCTGGCGCAGTCATTGCCTGGCCGTCCCGATCGAGATCGCTGGTCCTTTGCGATCTGCGTTTCTCACAAACTGACCCCAATGCTCGGAAAGGGCATGCGGAATTTAGGTGAAGGATAGTCTGGCCGGACTTTCCTTGTCCATAGAAGCCGATAGCCCTTCTTCGGCCGCGCCAAGGTGCGCCCTGCGCAGCTTGATTTGGATCATAAGTGCGCGAAGGCGCCTCGCTAGTATCGGTCCGGATCAACAAAGAGGATCGACCATGAGCACGAGGTTTGAAAATCAGATCGCGGTGGTAACCGGGGCTGCGTCCGGCATTGGAGCGGCGATCGCGAGGGAACTGGCAGCGGGCGGCGCGCATGTTGTGCTGGCGGACCGCGACGGCAAGCACCTCGAAAACGTTGCCGACGGGATCAAGGCGAGTGGCGGCCAGGCGTCGGCTTTCGAGGTAGACGTTTCATCCCCCGACCAGGTGCGGGCGATGGTGGAATTTACCGAGAAGCTCGGCGGCCTCGACCTGGCGGTCAACAATGCCGGTATCGGCGGGGAGGCGCACTTCACCGGCGAGTACACCATCGAAGGCTGGCATCAGGTCATCGACATCAATCTCAACGGCGTCTTCTATTGCATGCGCTACGAACTGCCCGCGATGATCCGGCGCGGCGGCGGCGCCATCGTCAACATGTCCTCGATCCTCGGCTCGGTCGCGTTTGCGACGGCCCCGGCCTATGTTGCGGCCAAGCATGGAGTGATCGGTCTCACCAAGACCGCGGCCGTCGAATATGCGGACAAGAAGATCCGGGTGAACTCGGTGGGACCGGGGTTCATCGACACGCCGATGGTCACAGAGCACCTGGACGCCGAAACACTCAAGGGCATTGCCGGCATGCATCCGGTCGGTCGTCTCGGCACTGTCGAGGAGGTTTCGGCCCTCACCTGCTTCCTGCTTTCCAGGGAGGCCTCCTTCATCACGGGCAGCTACCACCTGGTCGATGGCGGTTACACCGCCAGGTAGCTCTGCGCCGACCCACGGAGGCGGGGCAGGGTTGACCAGGATCAATCCTGCCTCGCCGGCGAGCGCTAGCCTTTTCCTCAGGACTTAAGCGTCCGTGGAAATGAAGGAACATCCAAATGGTTACCTTTGCCAATTATCCGAAGGACCAGATCAAATCTCACCGCCGCCGCTGGGAGCTGGCATGTGCCGCGCTCGCCATCGGCGCCGCCGCTTTCGCGCCAGCGGCGCGAGCGCAGGATTTGACGGCCAACTCGTTCACAGCCGATTTCTCAGCCATGGCCGGGCTCAAGTCGATGGCGCCGAACGTGAAGGGCAAGATCGCCGTGCTCCTGCCCGAAACCACGACTTCGGCGCGCTACACGTCTTTCGATGCGCCCTATCTGCAAAAGGCTTTCGAGAGTGCGGGCCTCACCGCCGATCAATTCACGATCACCAATGCCCAGGGCAGTGAATCGACCGAGTTGACCCAGGCGCAATCGGCCATCGCCCAGGGCGCGACCGTTCTTGTGCTAGATCCGATTTCCTCGGGCGTCGGCGCCTCGATCGAGCAGTATGCCAAGGAGCACGGGGTCAAGGTCATCGACTACGACCGGCTCACCCTGGGTGGCGATCGCGAATACTACGTCAGCTTCGACAACGTAGCGGTCGGCAAGCTCATCGGCGATGGCATGGTGCAGTGCCTGACGGCCTGGAACGTGGCTTCGCCCAACATCCTGGTGATGCGGGGAGCGCCCACGGACAACAACGCGACTCTCTTCGCCCAGGGCTATATGGGCGTGCTGCAGCCCAAGTTCGATGACAAGTCATACGTCAACGCCGGCGAACCTGCCGGCACGTGGGACCCGGCGACGGCCCGCACGACGTTCGAGCAGCAATATACCGCCCATCCCGATATCAACGCGGTCCTCGTCCCGAACGATGACAACGCCAATGCGGTGATCTCCTACCTCAAGACGCTCAAGGTGCCGCCCAAGTCGTTCCCGACGACCGGGCAGGATGCCACCCTGACCGGCCTTCAGAATATCCTGGCCGGATATCAGTGCGGCACCGTCTACAAGGCGATCTACCTCGAAGCGCAGGCGGCGGCGGCGCTGGCCATCCATCTGGCAGCGGGCGTCGAGCCACCGAAGGCACTGGTCAACGGCAGCACTCCTGACAGCAGCGCGAAAGTCGACGTTCCCTCGGTCCTGCTGACGCCAATCTGGGTCACCAGCGACAACATGGCCGGAACGGTGGTCAAGGATGGCTTCGTTGATGCCAAGGCGCTTTGCGCCGGCGATCTGGGCGATGCCTGCAAGGCCGCCCAGATCGGGGGCTGACGGGCGAACGCGAACCCAACCTGCGTCCACCCTGCCTGACCGGCAGGGTGGACGCCTGTCCGAGGCAAGAACATGGCGACTGGCGAAACAGAGTGTCTGGTTAGGCTGCGCGGCATCGAAAAGCACTTCGGCGCCGTGGTGGCGCTTGCCGGCGTGGATCTCGACATTCCGGCAGGGAAGGTTACGGCCCTCGTCGGTGACAACGGCGCGGGCAAGTCGGTGCTCATCAAGTGCATCGCGGGCACGTACGAGCCAGATGCAGGCACGATCCTCTGGGAGGGCCGGGAGGTGCGGATACGCAACCCTCGCGACGCCGCCCAGCTCGGCATCGAGGTCGTCTACCAGGACCTGGCGCTTTGCGATAACCTGGACGTCGTCGAGAATATGTTCCTGGGCCGCGAGCGCGTGATAGGCGGGGTCGTCCTCAACGAGGACGACATGGAAACCGCGGCGACCAAGGCCCTGGCCGACCTTCGCGTCACCACGCTCCAATCGGCGCGCGAGCCCGTCGCCTCGCTTTCGGGCGGGCAGCGCCAATCGATCGCGGTGGCCAAGGCCGTGATGTGGAACTCCAAGCTCGTGATCCTCGATGAGCCGACCGCGGCGCTCGGGGTGGCCCAGACCAGGCAGGTGCTCTCGCTTGTCAGGCGGCTCGCCGAGCAGGGGCTGGCCGTGGTGGTGATTTCGCACAATCTCAACGACGTCTTTGCGGTGGCCGACCGCTTCGCCGTCCTGCGGCTCGGCCGGATGGTCGCCTCCGGCGAAACGGACAAATTCGATCCGCAGATGGTCGTCGAGCTGATGACGCTGGGTCATTCCGACAGGAAACCGGACAGCACCAGCAGGTCGCGGGCCGAAGCCATCTTCCGCTCCGGAGAAATCCGCAAACCCGAAGGGCAGGGCGAGGACGCCGCCGAGCGGGCGCGTGGCGCCGGCGCGGGACGGCCTGGTACGGTCGGTGACTACCTTCGGGCCCAGTGGGCACGCATCGCGGCGGGGCAGAGCGGGGTGCTGCCGGTCATCATCGGCGCGATAGCCATCGCCGCCATTTTCCAAAGCCAGAATTCCCGGTTCCTGTCGCCCGGGAACCTCGTCAACCTTCTGGTCCAGGGTTCGGTCTTCATGCTCATAGGCATGGGCGAAACCACCGTGCTCCTGCTGGGGGAAACCGATCTGGCGCTGGGCTTCATCGCCGGCATTTCCGGGACGATTGTCACCATCCTTGTCCAGTATGGATTCGGCTGGCCGTGGTGGGCGGCCATCCTTGCGGGCCTCGGGGTAGCCGTCGTACTCGGCGCCTTTCAGGGCACGCTGGTTGCCCGCTTGCGGCTGCCGTCCTTCGTCGTCACTCTCGCCGGCCTCCTCGGTTTCCAGGGCATCATGATCCAGCTCCTGGGGACGGGCGGCACCATCCCGATCCGGGATGACGTCATCAACAATCTTGCCAACGGCACGCTCACCCCCATGGGTGGCTGGGTCCTGGCCGTCATCGTGGTAGCGGGTTATGCGCTCTACAGCCTTTGGCGCGACCATCAACGCCGCACTGCTGGTTTGGTGACGCCGCCCATGCGGATGACGCTGCTCAAGCTCTGCGGTGCCGCTTTGGCAGCTCTGGTGCTCGTCCTGCTGGTGAATGCGGACCGCGGCGTGCCCGCCTTTCCGGTCAGCGGCATGCCCTGGGTGGTGCCGATCGTCTTTACGGTTCTCGTGGCCATGTCTCTTCTGGTCGGCAACACCCGCTTCGGGCGTTACATCTATGCTATTGGCGGCAATGCCGAGGCAGCGCGGCGTGCGGGCATCAACCTCAAGCTCATCCGCACCGTCGCCTTCATGATTGCGGCGTTGATCGCCGGCATAGGGGGCATCGTCTACGCCTCACGCCTGCGCTCGATGTCCACGAGCTTTGATGGCGGCACCATCGTTCTCTACGTCGTTGCCAGCGCTGTCATCGGCGGCACGAGCATGTTTGGTGGCCGCGGCCACCCCCTGCATCCGGTCCTCGGGGGGCTCGTCATCGCTGCCATCGTCAACGGCATGGCGCTTCTCGGGCTGCCAGCCGCCATCCAGCTCATGGCTACCGCCGTCGTGCTGCTCGCCTCCATAACGGTCGACGTCGTGGTGCGTCGCCGGGGCGAAACCAACCGGTGACGTTGACACGATGCGCCCCCGTGCGACCTACTTCGACCTTGGAGAAGGTGATGGACGAGGACATGGATCGCAGAGCGGTAGACGGCAAGTCGTTTGGGGAAGTGGATGTTGTTCGAAACTATGCGTTTCGTCCTCCATACCCGGAAGCCCTCTTCGAGCATCTCGCCGGCCTCGCTCCACGCAGGAATTGCCTCCTCGACCTCGGTTGCGGACCGGGCAAGGTGGCGCGACCGATGGCGGCGAGCTTCGATCGGGTGATCGCGGTCGATCCGTCTCTAGAGATGCTCGCGCTGGCGCGGACGCTGGAAAATGGACGCGGCGGGAACATCACGTGGGTCGAGTGTCGGGGCGAGGATGTCGAGCTCGAGCCGGCCAGCGTCGATCTCGTCGTTGCTGCCAACAGCATCCATTGGATGGATGCCGGACACCTGTTCCCGCGGCTTGCCAGTTGCGTCGCGCCCGATCATCGCGTTGCCGTCGTCTCCGGAGACGATCCCTTCGAGCCGCCCTGGGCCGAGGCGTGGCAAGCCTTCCTGGTCCATTGGCTTCCGCTGCTGACAGGCGAGCCGTTCGACCCAAAGGGAAAAAGCACCCAGTGGGCCGCTTACAAGGATCATCTGGAAATCACGGGCGAGCAACGCTTTCTCTCGGCGCCAGTCGTGCAGAGCGTTGACGATTTCGTCCGCTGTCAGCACTCGCGAGAGAGCTTCGCACCCGATCGTCTCGGGAGCCATTTCTCGGAATTTGACGGACAACTGACGGAATTGCTCGCGCCCTTCGCGAATGGGGGGATGCTGACATTCGTCGTCAAGGTGGACCTCGTCTGCGGCACCATCAAAGCGAACTGACAATAGGGCCAGGGGTTCAAGCCCTGGGCAAAACAGGTCATCATCGACCGATACGAGGCATCTACGCGGAGCTTGGCATGGGCATCGATATCGCGACCCTCGAGGCGATGGACCGTTACTGGCGGGCCGCCAATTACCTTTCCGTCGGTCAGATCTATCTTATGGAAAACCCGTTGCTGCGCCAGCCCCTGAGGGCAGAGCACGTCAAGCCGCGGCTTCTCGGGCACTGGGGTACGACGCCCGGTCTCAACTTCATCTACGTGCACCTCAACCGGATTATCCGAGAGCGTGGCACCGACATTCTCTACGTCTGCGGGCCGGGGCATGGCGGGCCGGGGATGGTCGCCAATACCTGGCTCGAGGGCACCTACAGCGAGGTCTACCCCCAGGTCTCGCGTGACGCCGAAGGCATGCGTCGGCTGTTCAAGCAGTTCTCGTTTCCTGGCGGCATCCCCAGCCATGTGGCGCCGCAGACGCCCGGATCGATCCACGAAGGGGGCGAACTCGGCTACGCGCTGGTCCATGCCTATGGGGCGGCTTTCGACAACCCTGATCTGGTGGTCGCCTGCGTGGTCGGGGACGGCGAGGCCGAAACCGGTCCGCTGGCCACGGCGTGGCATTCCAACAAGTTCCTCAACCCCCGGGTCGATGGCGCCGTGTTGCCCATCCTGCACCTCAATGGCTACAAGATCGCCAATCCCACCGTCCTCGGCCGGATGAGCGACGAAGAGTTGCGCAGCCTCTTTGCCGGCTATGGGTACGAACCGCTCTTCGTTGAGGGGGACCAGCCCATGCCAATGCACCAGGCCATGGCGGGGACCCTCGACAGGGCATTCGATCGCATCGCGCAGATCCAGCGCGCGGCGAGGGCGGGCGCTGACGAGCCCGAGCGGCCGCGCTGGCCCATGATCGTGCTGCGCAGTCCCAAGGGCTGGACCGGTCCCAAGGAAGTGGATGGCCTCAAGGTGGAAGGGTTCTGGCGCGCCCACCAGGTGCCGGTCTCCAACGCCCGGGGTGACGATGGCCACCGCGCCATTCTCGAGGAATGGATGCGCAGCTACCGTCCCGACGAACTATTCGATGACCGTGGCGAGCCGATGCCGGACATCACAAGCCTCGGGCCTTCCGGGCAGAAGCGCATGGGCGCCACGCCCTATGCCAATGGTGGCCTGCTCAAGCGTGACCTCGTGCTCCCGGATTGGCGCGGCTTCGCGCTCGACGTGCATGTGCCCGGTGCACTCGATGCCGAGGCGACACGCGTGATGGGCGCTCTGGTGCGTGAGGTGATGCAGGCAAACCGGGAGACCCGCAATTTCCGGCTCATGGGGCCGGACGAGACCGCCTCCAACCGGCTGGATGCGGTGTTCGAGGCGACCGACCGTGTCTGGATGGAAGAGATCGAGCCCTACGACGTGCATCTGGCGCGCGAGGGACGGGTCATGGAAGTGCTCTCCGAGCATATGTGCCAGGGCTGGCTCGAAGGCTATCTACTCACCGGCCGGCACGGGCTCTTTTCCTGCTACGAGGCCTTCATCCACATCGTGGATTCGATGGTCAACCAGCATGCGAAGTGGCTGCAGACCTCCGAGGAGCTGTCCTGGCGAGCTCCGATCGCCTCGCTCAACTACCTGCTGACCTCACATGTCTGGCGGCAGGACCATAACGGCTTCAGCCACCAGGATCCGGGCTTCGCCGATTTCGTCGCCAACAAGAAGGCGGACACGGTGCGCCTCTACTTCCCGCCGGATGCGAATTGCCTGCTCTGGGTTACCGATCATTGCCTGCGCACCTGGAACCGCATCAACGTCATCACGGCCGGCAAGCAGAAACAGCCGCAATGGCTGTCTGCCGCGGAGGCGGAACAGCACTGCCGGGAGGGGGCAGGGGTGTGGGAATGGGCGAGCACCTGTGCGGCTGCCGACGAGCCCGACCTGGTGATGGGCTGCGCAGGCGACGTGCCGACCATCGAGACCCTGGCCGCCGTGCAGTTGCTGCGGCATGCCTTTCCCGATCTCAAGATCAGGGTGGTCAATGTCGTCGACCTGATGACCCTGCAGGCGCACACCACTCACCCGCATGGCTTCACCGAAGCGGCATTCGATGCCCTGTTCACCACTGGCAAGCCGGTGATCTTCGCCTATCACGGCTACCCTTATCTCATTCACCGCCTGACCTATAAGCGGAACAACCACGACAATTTCCACGTCCATGGCTTCCAGGAGGAGGGCACGACGACGACGCCCTTCGACATGGCGGTGATGAACGGGCTGGACCGGTATCACCTGGCGCTGGGCGCGATCGCGCGCCTGCCGCGCCTCGCGGGCCGCGCCGGGCCGGTGGTTGCGCAGATTGAGGGAAAGCTGGCTGAACACCGGGCCTATGTGCGCGAATACGGCGAGGACATGCCCGAGATCCGGAACTGGAGATGGGAGCCGAAGGGCGGCGCCTCACAGGCGTGAAACAGCAAGCTCGATCATCTCGGTGGTCATGCCTTCCTGTCGGGCCTGCTGGTACTGGCGCTCAACGTCCTCACGCCGTGAACGCAGATTGCTCTGGGCCCGGGCCATCGCCTCGACACGTGCCTGCGCTTCGGCCGCCGCGCCTTCCAGAAGCGCGCGGATCACGGCGGCGAACAGGGCTTCCTGCAACAGTCCGGTGATCAGGTCCGCCGCAGTCATTGTGGTGATGGGGCGGGTCCCCCGTGGTGCGGTTCCTTCCGGGAGGGGAGGCGGTGGGAAAAGCTTGCGGACTTCCGGCGGCACGCCCGCGTGAAGGGGCGCTATGACGGCTCGTATGGGGCCGGGGTTGTCGACGGCATGGCGCACCAGCGCATCGGTCACCGAGCTCGCCAGCTCCGCGACGCTCGCCGGGTGTCCCGGGAGGTCGGAGGACCAGAGGACCTCTGCCCCTTCAGCCTTGAGCATTTCGAGCGTACGATTGCCGACGACGATGAGCCCCGGGTCATCGCGCATCGTCAGACGGGCTGCCTCGGCGATGCGTGCGGAAAGCGATCCCGAGAAGCCCTGGGCGGTTCCGACGACCAGCAGCAGGCCGGGGCCTTGGCCGAGAGGGCTGCGGTCCTCCGCCGTCAGCAGGGAGAGCGCGTCCTCGACGGTTTGCGCATAGGTTGCCACCGCCTTTGTGGCCGTGCGGGCTTCCCCGACATGTCCTGCCGCAATGGCCCGCAGCGCGCCCACGACCTGGCCGATGTCATCGAGCCCCGCGAGCCGCTTCTGGATATCTTCGGGGCGCTCGGTCATGGCCGCTCCAGGACATTGCGCACCACTTCGATCAGCACTGCCCGGGTGGCATCGTCCAGCGTTTGCATATGCGTCCGTAACTCCCCAAGACGTGCATCGGCGTCGAGCTGGGCGGGGAGGGTCGTCTTGAGGGCAGCGATGCGGAGCGGGTCGAGCGCGTCGAGCAGTCCTTCGTTGAGGGCGGCCAGCAGGGCGATCTGGGTCACCAGCGGCAGGGGCGCGAAGCGGGGTTGGGACAGAAGCGCAGCGATGCGTTCGCCTCTGGTCATCCGGGCTTTCATCGCCGCGTCGCCGAAACCGCCGAACCGGGAAAAGACCTTCATTTCGAGGAACTGGGCGTAGTCCAGCCGCAGCCTGCCGGCCACGGCCTTCATGGCTCCCCACTGGGCCTTGCCGCCCACGCGGCTGACCGAAAGCCCCACATCGACCGCCGGCCGCTGGTTTCCGGCAAACAGCGCCTGGGAGGTGACGATCTGTCCGTCGGCGATCGAGATCAGGTTGGTGGGGATGTAGGCCGAGAGATTACCCGCTTCGATCTCGGCGATCGGCAACGCGGTCAGCGATCCGCCGCCGCGTTCGGGGGCCATCTTGGCGGCCCGTTCGAGCAGGCGGGCATGGAGGTAGAAGATGTCGCCGGGATAGGCCTCTCGCCCAGGCGGCTGGTGGGAGAGCAGCGCAAGTTCACGGTGGGTGGCGGCGTGCTTGGTGAGGTCGTCGTAGACGATCAGCACGTGCTTGCCCTGGTCGCGGAACCACTCGGCCATGGAGGTTGCCGAGAAGGGAGCCAGCCATTGCAGGCCCGCCGGGGCCGTGGCTTCGGCGACGACGAAGATGGTGCGCGCCGGCTCGCCAAGCCGCTGCACGGCATTGATGACGCGCCGCACCGCCGACATGCGTTGGCCGATGGCGACATAGATGCAGATCATGTCGCTGCCGGCCTGGTTGATGATGGCGTCGACCGCGATCGAAGTCTTGCCGGTCTTGCGCTCCCCGATGATGAGTTCGCGCTGCCCGCGCCCGATCGCAAAGAGCGCATCGACCACCAGCAGGCCCGTTTCCATCGGTTCGGAAACGAAGTCCCGCTCGATGATCTGGGGGGCAGGGCGCTCCGCAGGCAGAATGGTCTCCCAGTCTGGCGGTGGTGCTCCGTCGAGCGGGCGCCCGAGGGGATCAACGATGCGTCCGAGGAGTGCCGTCCCGGCCGGTACGGACGCCAGGTGACCCGTGCGAGTCACGATGTCCCCCGCGGTCACGCCGGCCATTGGATCGAGGAAGGCGGCGTGGAGCCGGTCTTCATCGAGCGTCAGCACGAACCCTCTCGCGCCTCCGTCGAAAGTGACGACCTCGTTGAGTTGGGCACCGGGCAACCCTGCGATCGTCGCCAGCCCATCCGCGATGGCGATCACCGTGCCCTGTTCCTCCAGTTCGGGGCCCAGGCGGGCGGCAGCGATGCGCCCGCGCAGCTTGTCCAGAGCGGGATCAGGCGGCCCGTTCATCGCGCATCGCGTCTGCAATGGTATCGAGGTCGTGGGCCAGCGAGTTGCGGATCACGCCATTGGCGGACCGTAGCTCGAGACCTGCGATCAAGGCCGGGTCGATATCGACTTGCGGGCTGGCGTCGTAGGGAGCGAGGGCAGCCTGTGCGGCCTTTAGAGCGTCGTCGTCGAGCGCGCTTGGCGCGACGAGACGCAGGTCGTCGCCCTTGAGCAGGGCATCGCGTTCAGCGGGCCCCATGCCGGCGAGCGAGCGCGTCAGGCGTTCGGCGTAGCCATGCGGTCCGGATGGCTGGGCTGCCAGCGCGCGCCTTGCAATGGTCTCGGCGAGGTCGCGCGCACGGTCAAGCGCCTGGGCCTGCGCGTCGGCGGAGCGATGGCCGAGTGCGGTTTCGCCATCGGCGACGATCCTGGCCGCGTCCTGGCGAGCCTTGTCGAGCAGTCCCTGGCGGCGTTCCTCCGCATCGGTCCTGGCCTTGGCCAATACCTGCTGGCGGGCATCTGCATTGGCCTTGGCTTCGGCGTCCGCCTTGGCCCTGGCGGCTTCCGCCTGGGCCTTGGCGTCCTCGGCGGCCTTGAGGGCGGCGTCCGTCGTGGCCTGCCGGCGCGCTATGACCTCCGCCACCGGTCGAAAGAGAAAATGGTGGAGGATTGCCAGCAGGATCAGGACGTTGATCAGTTGGAAGGCGAAGGAGGTCCAGTCGAAGGTCATGAGACGAACGGGTTGGCGAACAGCACCAGGAGGGCGATGACGAGGCAGTAGATGGCCGTGGTCTCGATCATGGCCAGACCGACGAACAGCGTGCGCGAAATGGTCCCGGCGGCCTCGGGCTGGCGGGCGATGGCCTCGAGGGCCGCCGCCACCGCGCGCCCCTCGGCCAGTGCAGGCCCGATCGCGCCCAGGCCCACGGCCAGCGCCGCCGAGATGATACTGATGATCTGGATCAGGTCATTCACGCCAATTCTCCGTTTCTAGGCCTCACTTACGGTCGAGCCGATGAAGACCAGCGCCAGGGTCGCAAAGATGTAGGCCTGGACGGCTCCGGTGAGCAGATCGAGCGCCATCAGCGGAATCGGGACGAGAAGCCCGGCCAGCACGCCGACTATGCCGATGACGAAGACGCCGCTCATGACGTTGCCGAACAGGCGCACCATCAGTGAAAAGTGCCGCGTTATCTGCTCGACCAAATTGAGCGGGATCATAATCCAGCTCGGACGCGCGAAAGTTGCCAGCCATCCACCTACTCCCTGCAGGCGAATGCCCCAGTAGATGCCGGCGACGAAGACGACCAGCGCGAGCGCCGCATCGGTTTCGAGGTGCGCCGTCGGGGGCTCGACGCCCGGAATGAGCGTCGACCAGTTGGCGCAGAGGATGAAGATCAGAAGCATGCCGATAAGGCCGCGGAACCGCGCCGGATTGCCCGGGACCGTGGCGGTGATCTCGCTGTCGAGCGTGGTTACAAGCAGTTCGAGAACGGCCTGGGCGCGGCCGGGACGCAGCGACAGGTGCCGTGTCGCCAGGTAGGAGGCGAGGGCGAGGGCCGCCATGATCGCCCAGGTGGTGACGACCGGCCAGGTGATTGTCAGGGGTCCGATGGCAAATGCCGGTGCCGCATTCAGCGGGGAGGCGATCATCGCGTTCTCCTCAAGACCCAATACCTGCCGGCGAGAATGCCGGCGGCGCCGAAAAGCAGGGTTGGAGCTCCGTTCCTCGCGAAGAGCACGAGCAGGCCGGCGAGCAGTGCGAGCCGCACCAGTTGCAGCATGACGGCGGAAAGTCGTCCGGCGGCCAGCAGCCCGGTCACGTAGCGAAGGCTTGCGAAATGGGCCCAGCCGGCAGCCAGGCCGACGAGGAGAGCGAGCAGGGGGATAGCGAGCGCGGCAGGGTCAGAAAGGGTCATTGTTCGTGCATCCAGCGCATGGCCAGCCAAAGGCCGAGGGCTGCCCCAACCATCAACAGGGCAGCGGCCAGGGTGATACCGCCGCCGAGGCGCGCGTCGAGCCAGTGGCCGAGCGCCAGGCCGCCCAGTGTCGGCAGTACGATGATCCAGCCCAGGACGCCGATCTGGCCGAAACGGCGGGCCAACGAGGGTTCGGGGTCGGCGCGGCCGGCACGTTCGCGCTCCTCGGCCCGGTGGGCAGCCTCCCCGGTGCGGTCGAGATGCTCCTGGTCCTTCACGGGTCGCCCTCCGGGAACAGACCTAGCGTGTCGCCTGCGGCCGAGAGCTCATGCATCAGCTGGCGGATGGCGCGGGCGTGGAGGCGCGTGTCGGAGGTGCGGGCGTTGCGGATGGCATTTTCTGCTTCGAGGCGCGCTGCGGCGACGCGCGACTCCAGGGCCGCCAGCTCGTCGCTGACGATGGCCTCCCGACACGCGATCCGCACATGCGTGCCTCCGGTCACGGCGAAGATGCCACCGCGCAGCGCGCAGTACCGCCAGTCCCCGGTCGCGCCTCGCCAGCGCATCACGCCGGCATCGATCACCGTCAGGAAATCGGCGTGACCGGGCAGGATGCCGAAACTGCCGCTCGCGTCCTCCGCCCGAAGCGAGGCCACCGCATTGTCCACCAGCACGATCTGGAGCGGCGTACTGACCGTCAGTTGCAGCAATCCGGTCATGCGGCGGCCTTCCTGCGGGCGTTCTCTCGGGTGCGTGCTTCCTCCAGATTGCCGATCATGTAGAGCGAGCCTTCGTCCCAGTCGTCGCATTCGCCGGACAGGATGGCCCGGCATCCGGCAACGGTCTCGGCGACGGGCACCGTGCGACCAGCCATGCCGGTAAAGGCGGCGGCAACGAAGAAGGGCTGGGTGAGAAAGCGCTGGAGACGCCGCGCGCGTCCTACGAGCAACTGTTCGTCGCGGCTGAGTTCCTCCACGCCGAGCAGCGCAATGACGTCGCGCATCTCGTTGTAATGCTCGATCAGTTCGCGCACCTCGGCGGCGGCGTGGGCGTGATCGTCCCCGACCACGGTGGCGTCGAGGAGTGAAGACGTGGTGCGCATCGGGTCTACGGCAGGATAGATGCCCTGGGCTGCAAGCTCGCGAGAGAGCACTACGGTGCTGTCCATGTGCGTGCTGATCGCGGCGACGGCGGGATCGGTGAAATCGTCGGCAGGCACGTAGACCGCCTCGATGGCGGTGACCGAGGCGCGGCCGGACGAAGCAATGCGCTCCTCCAGGTCCGCCACTTCGGTGGCAAGCGTGGGCTGGTATCCGACGCGCGAGGGCATGCGGCCCAGGAGCCCCGAGACCTCGGCGCCCGCCTGAACGAAGCGGAAGACGTTGTCCATCAGCAGCAGCACGTTGCGTCCCTGCTGGTCGCGTACGTGCTCGGCCATGGTCAGCGCCGTCAGCGGCACGCGCCAGCGCGCGCCCGGGGGCTCGTTCATCTGGCCGTAGACCAGCACCGTGCGGTCGAGGACGCCGTACCCTTTCATGTCGTGCAGCATCTCGTGGCCTTCGCGCGAGCGCTCCCCGACACCGGCGAATACCGACACGCCGTCATAGCTGGTGATCATGGCGTGGATCAGCTCGGTCACGAGCACCGTCTTGCCCACTCCGGCGCCTCCGAACATGGCGGCCTTGCCGCCCTGCGCCAATGGGGCAAGGAGGTCGATGACCTTGATGCCGGTCGTGAAGAGATCAGTGCTGGCCCGCTGCCCGGAGAGTGGCGGAGCCGGTTGGTGGATGGCGCGGCGCGGTGTATCGGCGGGCAGGGCGGGGCCGCCGTCTCCGACGGCTCCCAGGACATCGAGCAGCCTGCCAAGCACGGCGTCGCCAACCGGCACGGTGATCGGGGCACCGGTAAGGCGCGCCTGCATCAATCGGGAGAGACCCTGTGTGGATTGAAGGGCGATGGCCCGAAAGCGTCCGCCATCCAGGTGCGACTGCACCTCGCAGGTTACGCACGCACCATCCGGGTCCACGATGACGGCATCGTGGATGGCAGGTAGTTCACCTTCCGTGGCCATTTCGACCACGGGGCCGCGCACGGCCGTTACACGCGCAATCCGGTCGGGCATGGTGCCTCTCGAGCGCTCGGGTGCATCGGGCGCCCTGAAGCGCCTGTTTGCAGAATAGCACCAAGGTCTTGCAGCGCCACAGCTAGTTCGGATGGCGAGCCATGCGGTTTTGCCGGATCAGCCGCCGGAGCCGTCGAGCAGGGCGATAGCCTCCATCGCCATCATGCGTTCTTCGTTGGCGGGGACGACGAGGGTCTCGAAGGCGCCGAGCGGGGCCAGATGGCGCACGATTGCCTCCCGCACCGGTCCGGCGTTTTCGCCAATGCCACCGGTGAAGACCATTGCATCCACCCCGCCGAGCGCAACCGCTAGCGATGCGGCGGCCTGGGCGCAGCGCATGGCGAAGAAATCGAGGGCGAAGCGCGATTGAGCCGTTCCGTCGGCCAGCAGCGCGGCGACGTCGTTCGATTTGCCCGATAGGCCTAGCAAGCCGGCACGGTTGTAGATCAGGTCCTCGATATCCTCGAGTTCCATCCCGTACGTGCGCTTGAGAAGCAGGATCGCGCCCGGATCGACCGCGCCCGAACGCGTTCCCATCGGCACGCCGTCGACGGCCGTCATGCTCATGGTGGTGTCCACGCTGCGGCCTTCGCGCATGGCGCAAAGGCTCGCGCCATTACCCAGATGCGCCGCGATCACGCGTCCGGCGAAAATACGGGGATGCTCGTGTTGCAGCACGTGCGCGAGCCATTGATAGGAAAGCCCGTGGAAGCCGTAGCGGCGAACGCCCTTGTCGAAGAACTCATTGGGCAGGGCGAAATGCGTGAACAGGGGATCGCGCCCGGCATGGTAGGCGGTGTCGAAGCAGGCGATGTCCGGAGCGTCCCCGATGAACCGGCGCGAGGCAGCGATGGCGGCGAGGTTGTGGGGCTGGTGGAGCGGCGCCAGCGGCACCAGGGCTTCCAGGTCCGCCAGCACCTGGGGGGAGACGAGCGTGGCGCGCAGATATTTGGTGCCGCCGTGGACGATGCGGTGGGCGACCGCCTCGACCGTCCACCCGTCGTCGTGGCGGCCGACATAGGCCAGCAGGGCCTCGAGCGCCGCGCCATGGTCGCTGCCCTGAGCCAATGCCTCGACCGTTTCCTCGCCGTCGTCGAGGCTGGCCCTGAGCTCGGCGTCTCCACCGATCCGCGTCACGGCGCCTCTTGCCAGCAGCGCCAGGTCCGCACGCCGGAACACGCGGAACTTGAGGCTGGACGAGCCGGCGTTGAGAGTGAGTATCGCCCCTGTCATGCCCGTCCCTCCCTTTGTCCGTCATCATGACGGCAAGGAGGGAGGAGGGCCAGTGCCGATAGTACGGTCGTTGCGGCGTTAGCTGGCCAGTTCTCGCTCCACGCGAGGCTGGAGCGACAGGCTTGTCTCGACGCGCCTGCCGGTGACGCGGTCAAACACGTGCATGGCTTCTGGCGGGAAGGCGATCGAGACTGTCTTCCCTTCCAGGTCTGCGTCACCCGGGGGCAGCACCACCGAGATCTCGCGTCCGGCCAGCGAGCAGTAGGCAACGCGCGAGCCGCCGAGTTCTTCGACCAGTTCGACCGTGGCAGGCATGCCGCGTCCGACAGTCTCGGAGAGCACAAGGCTTTCGGGGCGGATGCCCACGGTCAATGGCGTGCCTTCCGCCAGCGTGCCGTAGCCGAGGTTCATCGGGCCGCCGGTGCCATCAAGCAGGACCTGGCCATCCATTCCGACCGTCGCGGGCATCAGGTTCATAGCGGGTGCGCCCATGAAGCCGGCCACGAAGGTCGATGCCGGCTTGCGGTAGATTTCGGCGGGCGAGCCGATCTGCTCGATTCGGCCGCCATTCATCACGATCAGCATGTCGGCAAGGGTCATCGCCTCGACCTGATCGTGGGTCACGAAAATCGAGGTGGCCCGGAGGCGCTTGTGGAGCCGCTTGATCTCGATGCGCATCTGCACGCGCAGCAGGGCATCGAGGTTGGAAAGGGGTTCGTCGAAGAGGAAGACCTCCGGCTCGCGGACGATGGCGCGACCCATCGCGACGCGCTGCCGTTGCCCGCCCGATAGCTGCGCGGGGCGGCGATCGAGATAGTCGGTGAGGTTGAGGATCTTTGCCGCCTGCTCCACGCGCTTGTCACGCTCGGCGACCGGCAGTCGCGCAATGCGCAGGGGGTAGGCGATGTTCTGGCGCACCGTCATGTGCGGATAGAGCGCGTAATTCTGGAACACCATGGCGCAGCCCCGGTCGGCGGGCTCGATGTCGTTCATCACCGTTCCGCCGATGGCGACGGTACCCGAGGTGATGTCCTCCAGGCCTGCGATCATGCGCAACAAGGTGGATTTGCCGCAGCCCGAGGGCCCCACGATGACCACGAAGTCGCCATCGGGGATGGTGACGTCGATGCCGTGCAGAACCGGCTTGCCGTCATAGGACTTCTTGACGTCGGTGATCTTGAGATCGGCCATCAGATTTCTCCCAGGAGGCGGTTGCGCAGGCGTGCGACGGTGGCGTCGTCCAGCCCGATGCGATCGAGGTAGTTCGCGAGCGAACCGTATTCGGCTTCGATGAAGCCGAGGGTGGCGACCATCGTTGCCGGCTCGGAGGCCAGCAGCCGCTGGAACCCCGCCGGGTCCGCCCCGCGTGCCACCGCTCCGGCCACCAGGTCCTGGACCATGGGAGCGATGAACTGGGCGGTGAGGGCGTAGTCCTCTACGATCTGTGTTGCATCGACGCCGGCAACGCCCAGCAGCAGGGCCGAGACGATGCCGGTGCGATCCTTGCCGGCCGTGCAATGAAACAGCACCGTGCCGGATGGCGCATCCGCGATGATCCGCAGGACCTGCGCCAGCGCCGCCTGGCGCTGCACCAGGGCGAGCTTATAGAGCTCGAGCAGCACGTCGCCTTCATCCATCAGGCTGGGGGCCAGCCCGTCGAGAAGCGAAATGTTGTGGTAGGCCACGGCGTCGTGGGTGGCGAACGGGTTGGGCTGGTGTGCCAGTTCGTCCGCGTGACGCAGGTCGATGACCGTTGTCACGCCGGCGTCGAGCAGCTCTTCGACTCCCTGGGCGTCGAGCCGGTGCAGAGCGTCGGCCCGCAGCAGGCGGCGCCACCGGGTTTCTCCACCGGAGGCGGCGTAGCCGCCCAGGTCGCGGATGTTGAATGTGCCGTTGATGGGCAGGTGGCGGTTGGGGGTGGTTTGCATCAGCGGATACCGGATTTCATGAAGGATTGGACGACCTGACGCTGCAGGACGATGTAGATGATCAGGACCGGCAGGCTCGCCAGAGTGGAAGCGGCCATCAGCGGTCCCCATTGGTTGCCTTCGGTGGTCATGAACATCTGGATGCCGATCTGGACGACGCTGTTCTCCGCCGTACGGCTGAGCAGGAGCGGCCAGAAGTACTCGTTCCAGGTCGAAATGAAGATGAGGATAGCGAGCGAGGCGATGGTACCACGCAGGTTGGGCACCAGCACTTCCCAGAGGATGCGCCAGTTGCGGGCGCCATCCATGCGCGCTGCCTCGACGACTTCCTTGGGGAAGCCGCGCATGGCCTGCGCGAGCAGCAGGATAGCCAGCGCCGAGGCCAGATTGGGCAGGATCAGAGCGAGGACATTGTCGAGCAGACCCATCTGCGCCACGAGCAGGTAATTGGGGATCATCACCACCTGGAACGGCACCAGCCAGGTGAGCGCCACGCCGGTATAGACCAGCTTGTCGAACGGGAACTTCCAGCGTGCGAACGCAAAGGCGGCGAGGATGCCCGTGAGCAGTTGCAGGACGGTCGAGACGGCCGAGAAGACCAGCGTATTGATCAGCATCCGGCCGATCGGGATAGCGTCGATCGCCTGGGTGTAGTTGTCCAGCGAGCCCGTCATTGGCCAAAGGCTGGTCTCGAACATGGCGTTGGCGGGGCGGAAGGAGCTCGCCACCATCCAGTAGACCGGAAACAGGCAAAAGATCGACAGCAGCACCATGAGCAGGTGGCCGGCGGCCGTGTTGAGCCCGGATCTGTCCGAAATGCGCCGCAGCGTTATGGGGCGAACGAGGGCCGGTTGGGCGAGTGCATCAGTTGTCATGGAACGAATACCGGTCGATGAGGCGGAACAGCACGAAGGCCAGGGCGCCGAAGCCGAGGAAGAGGATCACCGCCGCCGCCGAGCCCCAGCCAACCGACATGGTCGAGAAGCCGAAATCCCAGAGCAGGTAGTAGATGTTGGTGGTCGAGCCGAGCGGGCCGCCGCCTGTGAGGACGTTGATGTAGGTGAAGCTCCACTGGGCGCCGAGCAGGATGGTCATCACCACCAGGAACAGCACCGTGGAACTGAGCAGCGGCAGGCGCACGTCGCGGATCACTTCCCATTTGCTGGCGCCGTCCATGCGGGCAGCCTCGATGAGGGATGGATTGATGTTGGCGTTGGCGGCAGCCAGGATGAGCGTCGAGAACCCCATCAGCTTCCAGCCGGTGATCAGGATCACCGTCCAGATCGCCACCTTGGGGTCGCTGAGGAACTTGACCGGTTCCAGCCCGACGCCCTTGATCGCCTGGTTGGCGAGGCCGTAGCCCGGGTCGAGCAGCCAGCGCCATACCGCCGCGGCGACGACGGGCGCGATGATCATCGGAACGAAGATGATGGCGCGATAGACGTTGCGCGAGCGGGCCGGGAGGTCATGGGTGTAGATGGCGATGGCGAGCGGGATCAGCACCGCCAGGGGCAGCAGTCCGGCGATGTAGACGCCGGTATTGCGCAGGGCCTGCCAGAACTTGGGCAGCGCGAAGATGCGCTGGTAGTTGTCCCAGCCGACAAAGAGCTGGGGCGAGTTGGGCAGCATGTTCCACTGGTAAAAACTGAGCCGAACCGCGTCGACCAGCGGCCAGTAGATCCAGACGACCAGCGTTATGAGGGCAGGCGAGAGGTAAAGCCATGGCGCCCAGCGCGACTGGGTCATGCGCCTCAGGCGCGGTGGTGCGGCGGATGCAATAGTCATTGTCGCGCTCCTTTCTCTTGGAAGTGCGGCCCGCCGACATTGCCGGCGGGCCGGATGGTCAGGGCATGAGCGCCTGGGCGTTCGCCTGGGCATCGGCCATGGTGGCCGCGACGTCGGCGCCGCCGAAGACGGACATTTCCACGGCGTCCATCATGGTCTTGACGATCTGGCGGTAGTTCGGGCCCGGCATCGGGTCCCACGGCTCGAGCACGGCGAGCTGCTCGAGATTGGGCTGCACGAGCGGATGGCTCTTGACCCAGTCACCCAGGTATTGCGGGTCGTCCACGATGTCGGTCCGCAGCGGCAGGTAGCCGATCTCGGAGGTGATGATGGTGTAGCCGTGCTTGGAGGTGAGGAACTTCATCAGTTCCCAGGCCGCGCGCTGCTTGACCGGGTCGGCGGTGTGGATGGTGAGCGCGGAGCCGGAATTGTTCGGCCGCACGGGTTTTTCGCCAAAGCTCGGCATGGTGGAAGCGCGCAGGTCGAACTTGTCCTTGGCGCCGGCCACCAGCACACCCTGGACGGCGCTGGTCTGGAGGTACATGCCGACATTGCCGGCGGCCATGCCTTCCATGGCGCCCGAGATATCGAGGTTCTCGTAGACGCCGGCATCGTGGAGGTCGCGCAGCATGGCGACGGCCTCGATCGCTTCGGGTTCGCCGAACTTGAGCGTCTTGCGGTCGCGCGAGATGACTTCGCCGCCATTGGAGCGGACGACGCCCTGGAACAGCCAGTCGGCGGCGCTGGGGCCGGTGATGCCCGCCGCGAAGCCTTCCTTGCCGGTCTTTTCCTTGATGGCGATGGCGGCGTCCTTGACGGCGGCCCAGGTCTTGGGCGGGCTGTCGGGGTCGAGGCCTGCCTGGCGGAAGAGGTCGGCGTTGTAGAAAAGGATGGGCGTGGAGAAGGTGTAGGCGAGGCCGTAGGTCTTGCCGTCGAGGACGCCGAGCTTGAGGCCGTTCGGGCTCATGCCCTCGAAATGGGCGGCCATCTCGTCGGCGGGAGCGATGTCCTCGAGCGCCTTGGCACCCCAATTATGAACGGCGAAGTCGAGGTCGCTGAACACGGTCTGCACCATGTCCACGGGCAGGCCGGCGGCGAGGTCCGCCTGGATGCGGCTGCCATCGGCGCTCGAATAGGGCACGCCCTCGACGGTGATGTTGGGATGCTCGGCCATGAACTCGTTGAGGAGTTTCTTGGTGGCCTCGGCGCCGATGCCGGCGCTGCCCAGGTTGTAGTTGTAGAAGGTGATCGTCACCGGCTGGTCGACGCTGGGCGCCATGGTCTGGGCCAGGGCCGGGCCGGCGAGGGTGAGCGCCAGGGCGCCAAGGAGGAAGGATTTGCGGTTCATCGTGCGGGTTCCGTTCACTCGGCGGCCACGTTGCCGGCTTCGTATTTCTTGAGCACCTCGGCCATGCCCTTGAAGGTGAAGCTATGGAGCTCGTGGCGGGTCGCGGGGCGGGGGGCAAAGGTGATGGAGAGGCCGGAGGAGCGCAGCGTGCCGATGGCGAAGGAGGCGCCTTCGAGCATGCGCAGGCCTTCATGAAGCCAGAGCACGTCGGTGGCCGCATGCTGGCCGATGCCGACCACGACGGGAACGCCGTGCCAGTTGCTGACGCGGTCGAAGTGGATGTGGCCCGAAAGGATGCCGATCACGTTCTTGCCCTGGATGGCCTGGCGCAACGCCTCGGTGTCGGCGATCGAGAGCGACTCCCACTCCATGTCCGGATTGGCGTCGAGGGCCGGGGCGTGGTGCATCACCAGGAGCTTGGGCAGGTCGGCGTGACGATCAAGCTCGGCCTTGAGCCAATGGAGCTGGCCCGGCTCGAAGCTGCCGCCGATCTTGTTGGGGACGCTCGAGTCGATGACGATGACGTGGATGCCATCGATCACCTGGGCATGATCATAGGGCGCGTCGACACCCTCGGTGCGCGCCAGCATGGCCGGGTAAAAGCCGTCGCGGCGGTCGTGGTTGCCCAGGGCGAAGAGCACCGGCATGTCGAGTTCGGCATCGGCGAGGATGCGCTTGAGCTCGTTGTAGCTCGCCTCGTCGCCCCGATTGGTCAGGTCGCCGCTCGCGACGATGAAGCTCGGCTGCGGCACCAGCTTCTTCACGTCGGCCAGAATGGCCTCAAGCGTGGCCGAGGTATCGGAATAGAGATGGTCGTCTGCGACTGCGGGATTGCCCACATGCAGATCGGTCAGATGGACGAAGGTAACGGGGTCGGACATGGCGCCCTCCTGTGGCAGCGACCGGCGCGCGGGGCGCCGGATCCAGTCGAAAGTCTCGCCGGGGCGGGCCGTGATTTTTGGCTCTTGCACCGGAACGATCGCCTAGGTAGCTTCGCTGCATGACAAGTGAATGAAGGTTCATTCAGTTTATGGATTCCCTCCCCGACAAGCATGAGCGCATCCTGCAGGCAGCCTCGCAGTTGATCGTTCGCAATGGCCTGCAATGCTCGATGGCCGCGATTGCCGAGGAGGCCGGCGTCGCGACCGGCTCGCTCTACAACTACTTCGACTCCAAGGAAGCGCTGGTGCGCGGGGTCTATGGCCGCGTGGCCGAGGAAATGACCGAGAGCCTCTCCACGCCCGCCGAGCCCGGTCAGTCGCCCGAGGCGCGGGTGCGGAGCTACATCGCCCTCTACATCGACTTCATCTGGGTCGATCCGGTGCGGGCCCGGCTGTTCGACTATCTCGACAATACCCCGCTTATCGCCATGGAGGATGCCGGCAAGATCTTTGGTCCCCTGGTCGATCATGCCATCGCCATGATCGCGGAGGCGCAGGCGGCGGGGGCGGTGCGGCAGGGCCCGCCAACGCTTCTGGCGAGCTTCATGCGTGGCGCCATCCGCAACACGCTCAAGCGCCGCCGCACCGATCCGGCGCCGCTGACCGGGGAGGAGCGTGATCTCATCGCCGCCATGTGCTGGTCGGCGCTGGCGGCTTAGGCTGCTCATCGACAGAGCCGCTCGACCAGCCGCGCGGCGGTTGTGGCGGAGAGCCCGTTGCGCGCCAGGTAGGCCGCTGCCCCGCCGTGACGGTCGCGCAGATGGCGCAGCGTGCTGGCCATCGTGCCGGCATCGCTCGCCAACACCCGCTCCACATGTTCGGGATCGGCTCCCAGGACCATCGAGCGGGCACGCAGTCGCGCCAGCAGCGGGGTGGCCTGGGCGGTCATGGCATAGTCGGCCGCGATGTCGTCGTCACTGACCCCGGCCAGCGCGAGGACCAGTGCCGCAATGATGCCGGTTCGGTCCTTTCCGGCTGTACAGTGGAAGACCACTATGCCCTCGGGCGCTTCGGCCAATGCCGTCAGCACTTCGACGATGGGTTGGCCGCACCGGTCGAGGGCATCGCGATAGCGCTGCCCCATGTCGAACGGGCTGCCGAGCATGGCTATGGGGGCCAGCGCTTCGAAAAGCGAAACGTTGCGATAGGCAGTACCGGGCGCGTCGGCGAAGGGATTGGGCTCGGCCTCGGTTTCGCGCACGTTGCGCAGGTCCACGACCAGGCTCAGGCCGGCTTCTCTCAGCGCTTGACGGCTGGCGGCGTCGAGGTGGTGAAGGTTGTCGGCGCGGAAAATCCGGCGCCATTGCGTCGGGGCGGCATTGGCTCTCGCATAGCCGCCGAGGTCGCGCACGTTGTGAGTATCGGGAAGGTGCCAGTGCCGCATGGTCGCTCTCTGGAAGGGAGAGGGGCGCGGGCCTCGGTCCCGCGCCCCGGGGAAGATCAGGGCATCAGGCTCTGTGCGTTTTCCTGGGCCGTGGTGAGGACCTGGGCGACGTCGCCATCGCCGAGCACGGCCTCGACCACTGCCTCTTTCATCATGGCCTCCGCCTGGCGGTAGTTCGGGCCGGGGAAAGCGACATTGGGCGTGAGGCGGTCGAGCTGCTCCAGGTTCGGGCGGATCAGCGGGTGCGCCGCGGTCCAGGCGCCCAGGTACTGCGGGTCATCCACGATATCGAGACGGAGCGGCAGGTAGCCGATCTTGCTGGTGATGATGGTGTAGCCAAACTTGGAGGTCAGGAACTTCATCAACTCGTAGGAGGCGCGCTGCTTGACCGGATCCTTGGAGAAGCTGAAGAGGGCGCTGCCCGAATTGGTCGGCGCGGTCGGCTTGTCCCCGAAGGCCGGCATGGCGGCGACGCGCAGGTCCCACTTGCCGGCGGAGGCCTTCGACAGGCTGTTCTGCACGGCGCTGGTGTAGAGGAACATGCCGAGCTTGCCCGAAGCCATGATCTCGGTGGGGTTGCTGGCATCCAGATCGGCATGGGCGCCGCTCTTGACCATGTCGCGCAGCATCTGCACGGCCTCGATCCCTTCCGGGTTGGCGAAGGTCAGCGTGTTGCCGTCGCGTACCTTGCCGCCGTTCGACATCAGGATCGCCTGGTAGACGAAGGTGCCGTCGGCGGGACCGTAGGCGCCGGGGAAGAAACCGGCGGCATCGGTCTTGGTAGCAATGGCCTCGCCCGCGGCCTTCACTTCATCCCAGGTCCGCGGCGGCTTGTCCGGGTCGAGGCCGGCAGCGCGGAAGAGGTCGGCATTGTAGTAAAGGATGGGCGTGGAGAACGTGTAGGCCAGGCCATAGGTCTTGCCGTCGACCTTGCCCAGATCGACACCACGCGGGATCATGCCGTCGACGAGCGCGGCATAGTTCTCGGGGCCGGCCATGTCTTCGAGCGCGTTACCGCCCAGGTCGCTGGCGATATAGATGAGGTCGCGGAACACCAACTGCGCCACGTCGGGCTGCTGGCCGGCGGCCATGTCTGCCTGAAGGCGCGTGATGATCTCGTTGGAGGGAACGCCGATCGGCTCGACCTTGATGTTGGGATTCTCGGCTTCGAACGCGGCGATCAGTTCGCGCGTTGCGTCGGCACCCGCGCTCGCGGTGGCAAGGTTGTAATTGTAGAAGGTGATGGTCACCGGCTCAGTGATGGCATCGGCCATCTGCGCGGCGGCGGTGCCGGCGAGCGCGGTCGCGCCGAGGGCGGCGGCGACGAGAGTCCTGAAAAGTCTGTACTTGAGCATTGTGCAAAGGTCCTTGGGAGAGGGGGATCAGCCTGCGGTCGCTTCGGCCAGCGCCGCTTCCTGCTTCTGGCGCAGGAGCGAGAGGTCGTAGCGGTTGAGTTCGGAGCGGGTCTGCGGCAGCGGCACCAGGGCCATGGTGAGCCCGGATTTGCGGACGGTGCCGATGCCGAAGGAGGAGCCTTCCACCATGCGCAGGACATCTTGGGTCAGGATATCGGTGGCGGCGTGCTGGCCCATGCCGACGATCACGGGAATGCCGTGCCAGACCGAGAAACGATCGTGGTGGACGTGGCCGGAGAGGATGGCCAGGATGTTGCGCCCTTCGAGCAGCGCGGCCAGCTTGCGCGACTGGTCGAACTGGATGGTGCGCCAGTGATCCCATGGTGGTGCGTCGCCGAGCGCGGGCGGGTGGTGCGCCACGATCAGCTTGGGCAGGTCGGCGTGTTCATCGAGTTGCTTTTCTAGCCAGACGAACTGGTCGGGCTCGATGCTGCCGCCGATATGGCCGGGCGTGGTGGTATCGAGCGTGATGACGTGGACGCCCTCGATCACCTGGGCATGGTCGTAGGGCGCTTCCGGGTCGGTGAGGCGGCCGAGCATGCCTTCGTAGAAGCCCGGGCGCGTATCGTGGTTGCCCAGGGCGTAGACGACGGGCAGGTCGGTCGCGGCCATGATGGCCTTGAGCTGCCGATAGCTCGCCGCGTCGCCCCGATTGGTGAGGTCGCCGCTCGCGACGATGAAGCTGGGCTTATGGTCCATCGAGGCGATAAGGGCGAGCACGCGGGAAAGCGTTGCCGCTGTGTCGCTGAAAAGGTGATCGTCCGGCACGGCCGGATTGCCGACGTGCAGGTCTGTCAGATGTATGAAGACGGTTTCGCCCATGGGTCATGCTCCCTGTGTCGGGGAGAGACCTAGTGCGCCCTCGCTTCAGTGGCGTGACGAGTTTGGAACAGTGTTTGAATGTGGAAAAGGCGGCGTCGTGAACATCGGGGCGGTTGCCGCCACGACCTGGGCGATCACCACGTTCGGGTCGCCGAGGTCGAGTTCGTGGCCCGTCAGTTCCGCCGTGCGCTGCCGGTTGCGCGTCATCTGCGAGCGCACGCCGAGCAGGCATGAAATCCGGAACCCCACGTCGATTTCGCTGAGCCAGGGAGCGATCCGACGAAAATGCGGAATGAACTGCAGGTGGTGGTCGATATCTTCGACCATGGGGCGAAACACCTCCGGGTGCCCGCTCGATTGCGCAATCGCGGTCATGTGGCGCAGCACGCTATAGGCCGAGCGCGGATCGAGGCTCCAGCGGATCGAGGGGCCGACCAGGGCCACGATGAGGTCGTCGACGCTCGCCGGCTCCGGATGTGCCCGCCGGATGGCCTCCTGCAGCAGCGCCAGCCGCTCGGCATTGAGCCGCAGGTAGACGCGCTCGCCAACCGACAGGATCAGTTGCTCGAGGCTGCCGAAGTGATAGTTGACCGCTCCCACATTGGTGCCGGCGCGCTGCGTGATCGAGCGGACGGTCACCTCTTCGGGGTGGCGTGCATCGCGGAGCAGGTCCTCGCAGGCCGTGCGCAGTCTTTCCTGGGTCAAGCTCGACGTCATGACGTCGAGCTTTGCGCCCGCGATGTGACGCCTGCGTGAACGAGGCCCGCGACGCTACTGCGCCTTGCCGCCCGAGGCGTGCAGCCCGACGAGGCGCGAGAGCAGGATGACCGTATAGAGCACCCCGAGCACCGCCTCGAAGGAGACGAAGGACTGTGCGTAGAACCCGACCGGGGTGATGTCGCCATACCCCAGCGTGGTCAGCGTCACGTAGCTGAAATAGACCGATTGCTGCCAGGTGAGCGGCGCGCCCGAATTGGCCACGAAAGAGCCGGGGGCGAGCCATTCGATCAGCGCCAGCACGGCCGCGAACGTCAGCCCGATCATGAGGTAGAGCGAAGTCGCGGCGAGAACCACATCGCCCATCACGGTCTTGGCGCCGAAAGTATAGAGGGCCAGGACGAGGCACATCGACCCCAGATAGGCGATCGAGGTGACGAACACCGCCAGGGCAGCGAAGTTGCTCGGCGCATAGGAGTTGGCGAGCCCCGCGACCAGCACGAGCAGTCCGGTCAGTCCGACGAGGCTTCGCAGCCTGATGTCGGCGGTGAGCGCCCATGTCGCCACCACGAAGATCGATGCGTAAAAGAGATAGAACAGCGCCGGCCAGACACCCCCTGCATTGGAGAGGGGGTAGGTCAGATTGTGCAGCAGGATGGCGACGAGGAGGGCGACGTTGACCTGAACCCCGCGCGTCTGAGCCAGTGGCGCCGCCATCATGCTGCCTCGTGTCCGCGGCTGAAGGCGGCCAGCACCATCATGATGATCAGGATGCCGGCACCGAGCCAGAGGCCGGAAAGGTGCAGGGTGTAGGCGAGCCAGCTCCAGATCGCCACCGCCACGATAGTGGCAGGGTAGGCGAGCGGAATGGTGTCGGCCATGATGCGCTGGAAGAGTAAGGCGCCCAGAAGGAAGATCGCCGGTCCGGCCGCCGCGATGAGCGCCACCGGGGCATGAATCGCCTCGGTCGGATGAGCCACGATCAACTCGATGGCGACCGCTACCACGATCGTTCCGCCGACCATGATGCCGTGTGCGTAGGCCAGGCCGGCGCGGGCAAAGCGGGTGTGATCGCCGGCATGGGCGAAGCGGTGTTCGCCCATTTCGGCGAGATGGACGAAGTAGATCCACCAGAGCGTCACGATCAGCAGGAAGCCGATGGCGGCCGCCGTGGCGATTTCCGCGTTGAGCTCGTGGCCGACCAGCAGCCCGCCGAGCAGCAGGATCGATTCACCCAGGGCGATGATGAAGACCTGCTGATTTCGTTCCAGCAGGTGCAGTCCGCGCAGCGGCCAGGTCGACATCGGCGTTGCACCCAGGCCCGGCAACCAGAAGCCGACATAGGGGGCGGCGTAATCGATCAGCACGGCCACGATCCAGAGCGGCAGGCGCGTCTCCGGCAGCAGCGCGCCGGCGATCCAGAAGAGGCCCGAAATCGCGCTCCATGCGCAAAGCTGGGCGTAGTTGCGCCCCATGGTCTGGCCGCGGAAGACGATGGCCATGTATCCGGCGCGGATCACCCCCATGGCCACATAGGCGCCCACGAACAGCCCCGCGCGCGACGAGAAGGCCTCGGGCATGGCAATGGCCATCAGCAGGGCGCAGCCCATCAGGACCACCATCAGCACCCGTCCGCTCGGATGATCCGGGTTCAGCCAGTTCGTGGCCCAGGAAGTGTAGTTCCAGGCCCACCACACGGCCGCGAAGAGCGTCACCGCCTCCAGCGCGCCGAGCCAGGAGGTGTGCTCCAGGAGGAAGTGCGAGAGCTGGATGATGGTGAACACGTAAACCAGGTCGAAAAACAGCTCGACATTGGTCACGCGCGGGTTTGCGCCGGGCGCCAGCGTGCGAAGGGCCGACGTCGGGGCTAGTCTCTGGAGAAAGGGCTGGTTCATGTAGGAGCGTTGTCCGGGTGCTGGCTGAAGCGAGACCTGCGAGTCTCCTTCAAAGAGTTAGCGCGGCCAAGTCTTTCGTGGCAATGCGGAAATCGGAGCGGGCAGGGCGCAGCCCCACCGTCGGAGGGGCTCAAGTTTTCGATTGCCATCCGGCTTCCCGGACCCGTAGCGTGAGGCTTCGTCCAGAAATCCGGAAAGCCGTCATGGACAACAAAGAAACGAGCCATCCCGCGCAGCCGAACGTCGAGCAGGCGCTTGGTGCCTTCAGCCTTTTGCGCGAGTATTTCCAGGGGGCGCTGATCGTCGATGACCGGGCGCGGATCACCTGGATCGACCAGCGCTACCGCGAGCTGCTCGGCTTGCCCGACGATTTCGATTGCTACGGGCTTCCGGTGGAACAGGTCATACCGCATTCGCTCATGCGGCGGGTGGTCGAAACCGGGCGGCCGATCCTGGTGGACATCATGGAGTTCGACGAGCGCCAGCTCGTCGTTTGCCGCATCCCGCTCAAGGACAACGCCGGCTCGGTCAATGGCGCCATCGGCTTCGTCTTCTACGACCGGGTGGATTACCTCGCGCCCATCCTCGAGAAGTTCGAGCACCTGCGCAAGCAGTTGAGCCGGGCGCAGGCGGCGCTGACCCGCGAGCGCGCCACCAAGTATTCGCTGCAAAGCTTCGTGGGTACGAGCGATGCGGTTCGCGACCTCAAGGCGCAGGTGCGCCGTTTCGCGCTGCGCGACGGCGCGGCGTTGCTGTCGGGCGAAACCGGCACCGGCAAGGAGCTCCTGGCTCACGCCATCCACCAGCAATCGGACCGCGCCGACGGGCCGTTCGTGGCGGTCAACATGGCAGCCGTGCCCGAGGCGCTTCTCGAGGCCGAGTTCTTCGGCGTTGCGCCGGGGGCCTATACGGGAGCCGACCGCAAGGCGCGCAAGGGCAAGTTCGAGCTGGCGCATGGCGGCACCCTGTTCCTGGACGAAATCGGGGACATGCCCATCGCCATCCAGGCAAAGCTGCTGCGCGTCCTGCAGGAGGGCGAGATCGAGGCGTTGGGCTCGAATGCGGTCAAGAAGGTCGATGTGCGCATCATCGCGGCCACCTCGCAGGACCTGGTCGCCAAGGTCGACGACCGCAGCTTCCGCGCCGACCTCTACTATCGCATCGCCGTGCTGACCATTGCCGTGCCGCCGCTCCGTGATCGGCTCGAGGACATCCAGGTGCTCTGCGATGCGCTGCTCGAAAAGACGCCGCGCGCGAGCGATCAGCGCGGCTGGGTGATCGAGCCGGAGGCCGTGGCGCTGCTCCAGCACCATGACTGGCCCGGAAACGTCCGCGAGCTGGCGAACGTGCTCGAGCGCGCCGCTGCCATGGCGCCAAGCGAGATCATCGGCGCCGAGCTCATCCGGTCGGCGTTGCCGGCCCGCCATGGGGTGGCGCCGGGCGCCCGACCCGGCACGAGTGCGGCCGCGCTTTCGACGCGCCTGGCCGATGCCGAGCGGGATGCGATACTGGAGGCGCTAGAGGCCTGTGGTGGCCAGAAACAGGCCGCGGCCAAGACCCTCGGCATTTCCCGCTCCCAGTTCTACGAGAAGCTCAAGCGCTACGGCATCGCAGGTTGAAGTGTCGAGTCTGCGGGACTGGTGTCCGGATATCCGGACATCTCCGTGCGCACCAATCCGAAAATCCCCCGTCTCTGCGCGCTTTCCCGGCTTGGCACGGAACTTGATACTTCCTTTGGCAAACGAGAACCGGCCAAGCCGGCAACGAGGGTGGGAGAGAAGTGCAAGGCGTCAAACGCAGTGTGCTCGTTACAGGATCGTCGAGCGGGATCGGTCTGGCCATTGCCAGGCGGTTCGCCGAGCTCGGTTACGATGTAGCCGTGAACAGCTTCGAGTCTGAGGAGGACGTCGGGGAGGCCCTGGCATCGGTCTCTGCGGTAGCGAGCGGAGCGGTGCGCTATTTTCGGGCGGATCTGGCCGACCCCGTGCAGAGTTTCGAACTGGTGGGCGCGGTGATTGCCGAACTCGGCCGGCTCGACGTGCTGGTCAACAATGCCGGCATCCAGAAGGTCGCCCCCGTCGAAGACTTCCCGCCTGCCGATTGGGATCGCATCCTGGCGGTGAGCCTCGACTCCGCCTTTCACACCATCCGCGCCGCCGTGCCCGGCATGGTCGAACGCGGTTGGGGCCGCATCATCAATATTGCTTCCGCTCACGGGCTGCGCGCTTCCCCGTTCAAGTCCGCCTATGTGGCGACCAAGCACGGCGTCGTCGGCCTGACCAAGACCGTGGCGCTCGAACTTGCCGAGAAGGGCGTCACGGCCAATGCCATCTGCCCGGGCTATGTGTGGACCCCGCTGGTGGCCAGGCAGGTTGCCGACCAGGCCAGAATCCACGGGTTGAGCGAGGAGCAGGTCGTGCGCGAGATATTCCTCGGTCCTCAGCCGACCAAGGCATTCGTCCAACCCGAAGAGATCGCCGAACTCGCCGCCTATCTGAGCGGGGACATGGCTCGCTCGATCACGGGCACCACGATCTCGATCGACGGGGGGTGGACGGCGAAGTGAGCGGCAATCGCGACGACATCATTCTCAATGTGGACAAGCTGTCCAAGCGGTTCGGCGGCTTCGCCGCGGTAACCGGGGTCGACCTCAAGGTGCGCCGGGGCTCCATTCATGCCTTGATCGGGCCGAACGGCGCCGGCAAAACGACGTGCTTCAATCTCCTCACCAAGTTCCTGCAGCCGACCAGCGGCACCATCGTCTTTGATGGCCGGGACATCACGCGCCTGCCGGCCGCCGAAATCGCCCAACTCGGGCTCGTGCGCTCGTTCCAGATTTCGGCGGTGTTCCCGCGCCTGACTGTGCTCGAAAACGTGCGCGTCGCCATTCAGCGCCGCCAGCGAGGGGACAGTTTCGACTTCTGGCGATCGGAGCGATCGCTCCACGCCTACGACCTTGAGGCGTGGGAGAGGCTTTCAGAAGTTGGGCTCTCCGATTACGCTCACGTGCCCGCCGGGGAGCTTCCCTATGGGCGCAAGCGCGCCCTCGAGATCGCCACGACCCTGGCGCTCGATCCGCAGATGCTGCTGCTCGATGAACCGATGGCGGGCATGGCGCACGAGGACGTCGGGCGCATTTCCGCTCTGATCCGCTCGGTATCGGCGGGCCGCACCATCCTGATGGTCGAGCACAATCTCTCGGTCGTCGCCGAGTTGTCCGATCGCATCACCGTACTGGCGCGCGGGCAGGTGCTCGCCGAGGGCAGTTATGACGAGGTGTCGAAGGACCCTCGCGTGATCGACGCCTATATCGGGGTTGGCCATGGCTGAGATACTTTCCCCCGAAGCCCCGGCATTGCGGACCGGCTCGCTGCTTGCGGTGCGCGACCTCAACGCCTGGTACGACGAGAGCCATGTGCTTCAGGGCATGGCGTTCGATGTGCGCGAGGGCGAAGTGGTGACGCTCCTCGGCCGCAACGGGGCGGGCAAGACCACGACGCTGCGTGCGATCATGGGAATCCTCTCCAAGCGCACCGGCTCGGTGCAGTTCAGGGGCGAGGAACTAATCGGAGCCCCCGCCAGGGCGATCGCCCGCGCCGGCATCGCGTATTGCCCGGAGGAGCGCGGCATCTTTGCGTCGCTCACGGTAGACGAGAACCTGATGCTGCCGCCCGCCGTACGGCCGGGAGGCCTCAGTCGCGATCAGGTGCTCGCCATGTTCCCAAACCTGCGCGAACGGCTCGCAAGCCAGGGCACGAAGCTCTCGGGCGGCGAGCAGCAGATGCTGGCCATCGGCCGGATTTTGCGAACCGGCGCCAAGTTCCTTTTGCTCGACGAGCCGACCGAGGGACTGGCCCCGGTCATCGTCCAGCAGATCGGACGCACGCTGCGCGATCTCAAGCAGCAGGGTTTCACCATCATCCTTGTTGAGCAGAACTTCCGTTTCGCGGCCGAAGTCGCGGACCGGCACTACATCGTCGAACAGGGCCGCGTGATCGACGAAATCTCCAATGCGGCACTAGAGGAAAACATCGACAAACTGCACGGCTATCTGGGCGTGTGACATCGGACGAGCCTGGTCTGTCAGGCAAAAAGGGGAGGAATAACAATGCGTTTCAAGTTCATCATGGCGACCGCCGCGGCGGTCCTGCTGAGCGCTGCTCCGGCTCTGGCCGTGGACGTCAAGCTTGGTGTTCTCAACGACCGGTCAGGCGTCTATGCCGATCTGAGCGGGGAGGGCTCCGTCATCGCCGCGCGCATGGCGGTGGAGGATTTCAAGGCGGGCGACAAGGGCATCAATGTCGAGATCGTTTCGGCCGACCACCAGAACAAGCCCGATATCGCTTCCAACATCGCCCGCCAATGGTATGACCAGGATGGCGTGGATGCCATTTTCGACGTGCCGACGTCTTCGGCCGCGCTTGCCGTTTCCCAGGTCACCCGCGAGAAGAACAAGGTGTTCGTGGATTCGGGCGCCGGCTCGACCGACCTGACGGGCGCCCAGTGTTCGCCCAATACCATCCACTGGACCTACGACACCTACGCGCTGGCCAACGGCACGGCGCGCACCATGCTCGATCAGGGCAAGAAGAGCTGGTTCTTCATCACCGCCGACTATGCCTTCGGCCAGGCGCTGGAGCGCGATACCTCGGCCATCGTGGAAGGGCTGGGAGGCTCGGTGCTGGGCAGTGCGAAGTATCCGTTCCCGGGCTCGGATTTCTCGTCCTACCTGCTGCAGGCCCAGGCCTCGGGCGCCAACGTCATCGGCCTGGCCAATGCCGGCGGCGACACGGTCAACACCATGAAGCAGGCTGCCGAGTTCGGCATCACCCAGGGCGGCCAGTCGCTGGCGGCCTTGCTGGTCTTCATCACCGATGTCAACGCAATGGGGCTGGATACCGCCCAGGGGCTTCTCGTCACCAGCGCCTTCTACTGGGACAAGGATGATCAGACCCGTGCCTTCTCGGAGCGGTTCGCCAAGGAGAACGGCGGCAAGATGCCGACTATGGTGCAGGCCGGCGTCTATGCAGGCGTACTGGACTACCTCAAGGCGGTAGAGGCCACCGGCGGCAAGGACTCCAAGGCGGTCATCGACTGGATGAAGGCCAACCCGACGGACGATCCGCTCTTCGGCAAGGGTTCGATCCGCGCCGACGGCCGCGTGCTGCACGACATGTATCTCTACCAGGTCAAGGCTCCGTCGGAATCGAGCGGGCCGTGGGACTATTACAAGCTTGTCGCGACCATCCCTGCCGATCAGGCCTTCCGCCCGATGGATCAGGGCGGGTGCGAGCTGGTGAAATAGGCGTACCTTCCCACTAACCACCTGGGGTGCGCCGGCGCAGGCTGGCGCATCCTCAAGAGGACGGCTCGGCCGCCATGCAGATGTTCGATATTCCGGTTCAGGTCCTGTTCGGGCAGCTCCTCCTGGGGCTGATCAACGGCTCCTTCTATGCGCTGCTCAGCCTGGGGCTCGCCGTCATCTTCGGCATGCTCAACGTCATCAACTTCGCCCATGGCGCCCAGTACATGATGGGGGCGTTCCTGGCCTGGATGGGCCTGAACTACCTGGGTATCGACTACTGGTGGTCGCTGATCCTGGTGCCGCTCGTCGTCGGTGCGACGGGCGTCGTCATAGAGCGGCTGATGATCTCGCGGCTTTACCAGCTCGATCATCTCTATGGGCTGCTGCTGACCTTCGGCCTCGCCCTCATCATCCAGGGGCTTTTCCGCAACTATTACGGCTCCTCGGGGCTGCCCTATACCATCCCGCCCGTGCTGAGCGGGGGCAGAACCTGGGCTTCATGTTCCTGCCCAACTATCGCGCGTGGGTGATCGTCGCCTCGCTCGTGGTGTGCCTGGCCACCTGGCTCGCCATCGAGAAGACGCGGCTCGGCGCCTATCTGCGCGCCGCTACTGAGAACCCGGTGCTGGTCGGCGCCTTCGGCATCAACGTGCCGCGCCTGATCACGCTGACCTATGGGTTCGGCGTGGCGCTCGCGGCGCTGGCGGGCGTGCTGGCCGCGCCGATCTATTCGGTCAATCCGAGCATGGGCTCGGATCTGATCATCGTGGTCTTCGCCGTCGTCGTGATCGGGGGCATGGGGTCGATCCTTGGCGCCATCGTCACCGGCTTCGGGCTCGGCGTCGTGGAGGGACTGACCAAGGCCTTCTACCCCGAGGCCTCCTCGACCGTCATCTTCGTCATCATGGCCATCGTGCTTCTCGTCAAGCCGGCCGGCCTTTTCGGAAAGGCCGCGTGATGGTCGCCAGAACCCAGACCGATGCCCTAATCGAGCCGTCCGCGAACATCGGGACGTCGCGAACCTATCTCTATCTCTTCGCGGGGCTGTTCGTGGTGCTCTGCATCGCCCCGTTCGGGCTCTATCCCGTCTTTCTGATGAACGTGCTGTGCTTTGCGCTGTTCGCTTCGGCGCTGAACCTGCTGCTGGGATATAACGGGCTGCTTTCGTTCGGGCATGCCGCGTTTTTCGGCACCGCGAGCTACGTCTCGGCCTATGCCGCCAAGGAATGGCAGCTGACGCCCGAGCTGGCGATCCTTTCGGGGACGGCGGCCGCGTGCGTGCTGGGCGCAATCATCGGAGCGCTTTCCATCCGTCGGCAGGGCATCTATTTCGCCATGGTCACGCTGGCCTTCGCGCAGATGGTCTATTTCGTCGCCCTGCAGGCGCCGTTCACGGGCGGTGAGAACGGCATCCAGGCCGTGCCGCGTGGCCGGCTTTTCGGGCTTTTCGACCTCACCAACGACCTGGCCCTCTATTTCGTCGTCCTGGCGATCGTGTTCTTCGGGCTCGTCGCGATCTTCCGGATCATCCATTCGCCTTTCGGGCAGGTGCTCAAGGCCATCCGCGATAATGAATCGCGCGCCATTTCGCTGGGCTATCGGGTCAATCGCTATAAGCTCGCCGTGTTCGTGCTGTCGGCCACGCTGGCCGGCCTGGCGGGGGCCACCAAGGCCATCGTCTTTCAGCTCGCCTCGCTCACCGACGCGCACTGGAGCATGTCGGGCGAGGTGGTGCTCATGACCCTCTTGGGCGGTATGGGCACGATCTTCGGGCCCTTCGTGGGCGCCACGGTCCTCGTGGCCATCCAGAACTATTTCGCCGGTTTCGGCTCCTGGGTGACGGTCATCCAGGGCGTCATTTTCGTCATCGCCGTGCTTGCCTTCCGCGAAGGCATCGTGGGCGTCGTTTCCCGCTGGATAAAGAAACCCCTCTGATCGTCATGTCGCTGCCCTCCGTCGTAATCGTCTCCGCCCGCCGCACACCCATCGGGTCGCTGGGAGGCGTGCTTTCGCCGCTGCCCGCGCATGAGTTGGGCGCGGTCGCCATTCGAGCCGCGCTTGCTGATGCGCGCGTGGAGGCGGACGCGATCGACGAGACCATCCTTGGCCAGGTGCTGACGGCCGGCGCCGGTATGAATCCGGCCCGGCAGGCTGCCCGCAAGGCGGGCCTGCCCGATGCGGCGCCCGCCGCGCTCGTCAACCAGGTCTGCGGGTCGGGGCTGCGGGCGGTGGCAATGGCCAGCCAGCAGATAGCAACCGGCGTCGCGCAGATCGTTGTCACAGGCGGGCAGGAGAGCATGAGTTGCGCGCCGCACGTGGTATCGCTGCGCAAGGGGACCAAGCTCGGCGACATGACTCTGCGCGACACCGTGATGAGCGATGGGCTCTCCGACGCCTTTTACGGCTATCCGATGGGCTCGACTGCCGAGAACGTCGCCATGCGCTACCAGATCAGCCGCGACCGGCAGGACGCCTTTGCCCTCGCGTCCCAGCACAAGGCCTCCGCGGCTTCGACGTCCGGCCGTTTCGATGCGGAAATCGTCCCGGTCGAGGTGCCCGCCCGCAAGGGCGCGGTCGAGGTGCGGGCCGACGAGCACATCCGGCACGACGCCAGTATCGAGATCATGGAAAAGCTGCGGCCGGCCTTCGGCGAGGACGGAACGGTCACCGCCGGCAATGCCTCGGGTATCAACGACGGCGCGGCGGCGCTGGTCCTCATGAGCGAGGATGAAGCGCGGAGGCGGGGGCTGGAGCCGCTGGCGCGCATAGCCTCGTGGGCACATGCGGGTGTCGATCCCCAGGTCATGGGCATAGGGCCGGTCCCCGCCAGCCGCCGCGCGCTCGAGCGTGCCGGCTGGGACATCGCCGACGTGGACCTCTGGGAGGTGAACGAGGCGTTCGCGGCGCAAAGCCTTGCGGTGCTCTCCGACCTCGAGATCGATCCGGAGCGGGTGAACGTCAACGGCGGGGCCATCGCTCTGGGTCACCCCATCGGGGCGTCGGGCGCCCGCATCCTCACTACGCTCGTTCACGAAATGCGCCGGCGCCAGTCGAAGCGCGGCGTTGCGACCCTGTGCATCGGAGGCGGCATGGGCATCGCCATGGCGGTCGAGCATGTCTGAGACCGGCGAGATCCTCTGGACGCCCGACGCAGGGCGCATCGAACAGACCAACCTGGCGCGCTTCGCACGGCTGGCGGGGTTCGAACCAGAGGACTATGCGGGCCTCCACGCCTGGTCGGTCGCCGAGCCCGAGGCCTTTCACGGGCTGCTCTGGGATTTTCTCGCCATCATCGGAGAAAAGGGCGGGCGGGCGGTCGCCCTGGATCGCGACATGCGCAAGACCCGGTTCTTCCCGGAGGCGCGGGTAAACTATGCCGAAAACCTGCTGGCTGACCCGGACGAGCGGTTGGCCCTCATCGCCCATCGCGACGACGGAACGCGCCGCGCGCTCACGCGCAAGCGGCTGCACGACCTGGTTTCTTGCATGGTCCAGGCCCTGCGCGCCAACGACATCGGCCCGGGGGACCGCATTGCGGGCATCGTCACCAACGATGTCGAGTCCATCGCGCTCTATCTGGCATCGGCCGCGATCGGGGCGATATGGGCATCGTGCTCGCCCGATTTCGGGCCCGCCGGTGCCGCCGACCGGCTCAACCAGGTCATGCCCAAGATCCTCTTCGCGGTGCCGGGGTACAGCTATGCCGGCAAATGGATCGACACCCGTCCGAGCATCGACGCGGTCGCCGCCGCGCCTTCGGTGCGCAGCGTCATCCTGCTGGGCGAGCCGAACGTGCCGACGGCCTATGCCAAGCCCCACGCGACGCTCGACGACTGGCTCGAACCCTTTTCTCCGGGGCCCATCGCTTATCACCGGCAGGCTTTCAACGCGCCGCTGGCGATCCTGTTTTCATCCGGCACGACCGGCAAGCCCAAGTGCATCGTCCACAGTGCCGGCGGTCTGCTGCTGCAGCACCTGAAGGAGCAGGTCCTCCATTGCGACCTCAAGCCCGGTGAGCGGCTCTTCTACTATACGACCTGCGGCTGGATGATGTGGAACTGGCTGGTCACGGGATTGGCCGCCGGGGCGACGCTCGTCACCTATGACGGCAATCCCGCGTATCCTTCCGCGAACCGGCTGCCCGATCTCATCGACAGCGAAGCGATCACCATCTTCGGGACCTCCGCCAAATACATCGATGCGACTGCCAAGGCCGGCGTGGCGCCGGTGGGTACGCATTCGCTCGCGAGCCTCAAGGCGGTGCTTTCGACCGGTTCTCCGCTGCTGCCGCAGAACTTCGACTACATCTATCGCGACTGGAAGCGGGACCTGCATCTCGCTTCCATTTCCGGGGGCACCGATATCTGCGCCTGCTTTCTCGGCGGCGTGCCGACGCTCGCCGTTCGGCGCGGCGAGTTGCAGGGCGCCATGCTCGCCATGGATGTCGCCGCTTTCGATAGCGAAGGACATGAAGTTTTCGGCCGGCCAGGCGAGCTCGTGTGCCGCAACGCCCACCTTTCCATGCCGGTCGGCTTCTGGGGTGACAGCGACGGCAGCCGCTACGAGGCGGCCTATTTCAGCCGCTTTCCCGGCGTCTGGGCGCACGGCGATTTCGTCGAGAAACGTCCCTCTGGCGGTTTCGTCATCCATGGCCGGTCCGACACCACGCTCAATCCGGGCGGGGTGCGCATCGGAACCGCCGAGATCTATCGGCAGGTCGAGGAGATACCCCAGGTTCTTGAAGCCGTCTGCGTGGGCCAGGACTGGCAGGGGGACCAGCGCATCGTGCTCTTCGTGCGGCTGCGCCCGGGCACGGAGCTGAGCGACAGTCTCCAGGCAGAGATCCGCGCGCGTATCCGGGCAGGGACGACGCCGCGCCATGTGCCGGCCCGCATCGTGGCGGTCGCCGAGATACCGCGGACGCGATCGGGCAAGATTTCCGAGATAGCTGTGCGTGACACCATCAACGGCCGGCCGATCGATAACGACGCGGCGCTGGCCAATCCCGAATGCCTGGCCGCCTATCGGAACCTGCCGGCGCTCGCGCAATAGCGCCTGCTGTCATCGAACCTTCTTGGAACTTTCAACAAACCGTTCGACCGGGCGGCTAAACGACACCCTGCATTGCAATCAAAATTGCAGGGAGACAGATCATGTCATGGAAATTGCAGAAATTCATCACTGCCAGTGCCCTCGCTCTGGTCGCTTCCACTGCCGGCGCTCAGGCTGAGACGACGGTCAAGTTCTGGCACAGCTTCAACAAGGACAACGGCGAAGCCCTCAACAAGATCATCGCCAACTTCGAAGCCGCCAACCCCGATATCAAGATCGAGGGCGAATACATCGGCAATTACAACGACATCGTCGCCAAACTTCAGGCGGCGATTCCGGCCCGTCGCGCCCCCGATGCGGTTATCCTCGAGGTGACGCGTTATGGCCTGTTCGCCGATGGCGGCGTGCTCACCGATCTCACACCCTACTTCAACGCCGACCCGCTCAAGGACGAGCTTTACGATTTTGCCCGCGAAGTGGGCGTGATCGGGGACAAGAACTACATCGTCCCGTTCAACTCCTCGACGCCGGTGCTCTACTACAACAAGGATATTTTCGCGCGCGCGGGGCTCACCGATCCCTCGCTCAAGACTTTCGACGAAATTCTTGAAGCTTCCAAGACGATCACCGACAAGCTCGGTTCGGAAGGCATCACAGGCATCGCGGCGCCGGGCCAGTTCGCCCGCTGGGGCCTGGTCATGGCCAATGGCAGCGACCTCATCGACTCGATGTCGGGCGAGATTCTGCTCGATGCGCCCAAGACCGTGGCTGCCTACCAGTGGATGGCTTCGCTCCTGGACCAGAAGGTTGCCTCGGTCGATGGCGTGACCGAAGAGGACAACGGTCGCGACGCCTTCCTCGCCGGCAAGGTCGGCATCATGATGAATTCGACCGGCAACTATGTCGGTTCAAAGAAAGCCCTCGGCGACAATCTGGGCGTGCTGCCCATGCCGTGCAACGAGACGTGCTCGGTGCCGATCGGCGGCGCCGGCATCGGCATCCTGGCTTCCTCTCCCAAGGAAGTGCAGGACGCGGCCTACAAGTTCATCTCCTATGCCGCCTCGGCCGAATCCAACGCCATCTGGTTCGCTGCGACCGGCTACCTGCCGATCAACAAGCATGCCGCCGACCAGCAGGTCGCAAGGGATGCGCTGGCGAGCCAGCCGGGGATCGACGTGGCGATTAACTCGCTGCCCTACGCCCATGGCCGGGCGCGCACGCCGGTCGTCACCTGGATGCGTACCACCGAGTACCAGATGTGGCAGGCGATGGCCCTCGGTCAGCGTGGTGTCGAGGAGACCATGAAGGACTTCGCCGACAAGACCCGCCAGGAAGAAGCCCGCTCGAACTGAGCGCGATCGCGACTGGACGATGGGCCCGCCAGGCGCCCATCGTCACAACCCGGCTGGTTTCATGTTTCGCAAGTTTACGCCCTATCTGCTGGTCGCGCCGCTGATCGCGTTCATCGCGGTCTTCACCTATGTGCCGATCGTTTCCAGCATCAATCTCAGTTTCCGGTCGTGGAACTTCATGTCCCCCGACATGCCGTTCGTGGGCCTTGAGAATTACACGCGCCTGCTCGGATCATCCGATTTCTGGAATTCGCTACGCGTCACCACGATCTTCGCGGTGGTGTCGGTGCCGATCCGGCTCGTCCTGGCGTTGTTGATCGCCAGCTATCTTAAGCGGGAAGCGCTCAGTTCGCGCACGCTGCGCGGCGCGCTGTTCCTGCCTTCGGTCACGTCCACCGTCTCGATCGCGGTTGTCTTCTCCTGGGTGTTTTCGACCGACTACGGCATGGCCAATGCCGTCTTGGGCTGGTTCGGCCTGGGCAAGGTTCACTGGATGCAGGATCCGCAGCTGGCGCTCTTCGTGCTGATCTTCATCAACACCTGGAAGCAGCTCGGCTATGACGTGGTCATCTATATCGCGGGCCTGCAGGCAGTGCCCCAGGAGCTCTATGACGCGGCGGCCATGGATGGCGGCAAGCGCTTCCAGGTCTTCCGGCGCGTCACAGTCCCCCTCATCATGCCCACCACCTATTTCCTGCTGGTGATTTCGGTCATCGAGGCGTTCCAGGTCTTCACCATCATCAACGTCATGACCCATGGCGGGCCGGCAGGCGCCACCGACATGCTGGTGCATCTGCTCTACCGCACGGGGTTCGTACTGTTCGACATCGGTACGGGTTCGGCCCTGGCGGTGCTGCTCTTCGTTCTCCTCATCGCGCTCGCGCTCATCAAGTCGCGCGTCATCGGAAGGAGGGTCCATTATGAATCGTGAGAACAAGCTGCTTGCCGCCCTGGCGCTGGTGGGCGGCCTCATCTTCCTCTCGCCGGTGCTCTATTCGATCTGGATGTCGTTCCAGACGGCCCAGGCCTATTACACCGGGCGCATCGAGTTCACGCTCGACAATTACGGCCATGCGATCGGGCAGTACAATTTCGCCCGCTACATGTTCAACAGCGTGCTCGTGTCGGGAATGGTGACGATCATCGGCCTGACGGTTTCCACCATGGCGGCTTTCGCCTTTGCCCGGTTCGATTTCCGGGGCAGGGACCTGCTGTTCGGCGTCACGGTGGCGACGCTGATGATCCCGAGCCATATCACGCTCATTCCCAACTACCTGACGCTCGCCAATGCCGGCCTGCTTGATAGCTACGCGGGCCTGATCCTGCCGGCCATTTCGAACGGCTTCGCCGCGTTCTTCCTGCGTCAGTATATCCGCGGCATTCCGCGGGCGCTGGACGAGGCCGCCTATATGGATGGCGCCAACCCGCTCCAGGTTCTCTGGCGGGTCATCGTGCCGATCTCGCGGCCGGCCATCTTCTCGATGGGATTGTTCATCTTCCTCACGGAATGGAACAACTACATCTGGCCGCTGGTCGCGGTCGGCAACGAGGATCTCTACACTCTCCAGCTCGGATTGGCCCGGCTCTACAGCATCAATCCGGGCGAGGGGCTTATCGACTGGCCGCTCGTGATGGCTGCCTCCACGATCACCATCCTGCCGGTGCTCCTGGGCTTCATGTTCGTCGAGCGGCACCTTGTGCGCGGCATCACGATGGGCGCCGTCAAATGACAAAGGATATCAAGATGACACGTATTGCCTCGCACCGTGGCGGCACCCTGGAGTTCGGCGACAGCACGCCCGCGGGGTTCAAGGCCAGCGCAGCGCTGCCGCTCGAGGAAGTCGAGTTCGACGTGCACCCCACTGCCGATGGCGCCATCATGGTGCATCACGACGCGACGCTCGACCGTACGACGGACCGCTCCGGCACCATCGCTTTGCTGAGCGAAGCGGAGGTGCGGGCCGCGACGATCAACTACGGCGCTGGCGGACATCCGATCTCGCTTGGCGAACTCTGCGCCATCTATCGCGGCAGCACGGTGGATTTCCGTTGCGAGATCAAGCCGGGCGCCGACGGGCGCGCCTATGCGGATTTCGTGCCGCGTGTCGTCCGGGAACTGGCTGGCAAACTGGCTGGCAACGGCATGATCGGGCGGACAACCTTCTCCTCGTTTCTCCTCGAAAACCTCGATGAACTGGCAGGCGTCACCGATCGCCCCCGGCTCTGGCTGGTGAGCCCAGCCGTCCTGCGGGAAGTGGGGAGGGACGGGGTCATCGAACTCGCCCGGCTCCATGCGGTGCCCGAGATCGGCATCCATATTGATTGTGCCGATGGCGCGCTCAAGGCGGCATTCGAGGCGGCCGGGCTCGATTTCGGCTGCTGGGCGGCGCATACGGCCGACCAGATCGGCAAGGCCCTCGACCTTGGCGTAAAGGTCTTCACAACCGACAGGCCCAGCCTCGCCATCGCGATCCGCAAGGCCAGGAGCGGGGAGCAGGCGGCATGAGTGCGATCAGTCTGCGCGATATCCGCAAGTCCTACGCTAGCGGCCCCGAGATCCTGCATGGGGTGTCGCTCGATATCACCTCGGGCGAGTTCATCGTCATCGTCGGCCCGTCCGGCTGCGGCAAGTCCACGCTGCTGCGACTGATCGCCGGGCTCGAAACCTGCGATCAGGGTGAGATCGAGATCGGTGGGCGGCGGGCCAACGACCTGCCGCCGCAGGATCGCGACATCGCCATGATCTTCCAGAACTACGCGCTCTACCCGCATATGAGCGTGCGCGAGAACATCGCGTTCGGTCTCGAACTGCGGGGCATGCCCAAGGCCGAGCGCAATGCGCGGGCCGAGCAGGTGGCGCGAACCCTCCAGCTCGGTCCCTATCTCGACCGCAAGCCGGGGGCGCTTTCGGGCGGTCAGCGGCAGCGCGTCGCCATGGGGCGGGCCATGGCGCGCAACACCTCGACCTTCCTCATGGACGAGCCGCTCTCCAATCTCGACAACGCCCTGCGCATCGCGATGCGGACCGAGATCAAGCAATTGCATCGCGACCTGGGCGCCACCATCGTCTACGTCACCCACGACCAGACCGAGGCGCTGTCGCTGGCTGACCGCATTGCGGTGATGAAGGATGGCGACCTGCTGCAATTCGATACGCCCGAGGCGATCTATGACCGCCCGGCGCACCGGTTCGTCGCCGGGTTCCTGGGCGTGCCGCAGATCAACTTCCTGCCGGCCGAGCGGCTTCCCGGCTGGGATGGCCCGGTGGGGCTGACGGTGGGGCTGCGTCCCGAAAGCATGCGCGTGGAGGCAACCGAACCCGATGGGCACGGCCTTCCCATCCGGGTGACGCTCTCGGAGATGACCGGGTCTTCGCTCGTGCTGCACTGCGACAGCCCGGCCGGAAAGCTCAGCCTCAACTGCGCTCGCAAGGACATGCCGTCCGACACCGGGAGCCTCTGGGTTTCCTACGAGCTCGACCAGGCCCTGTTCTTTGACAATGGCAGCGGGCGTAGGGTCGAACTCGCCCAGGTCGGTTGATCGGGCGCATCGAGGGCAAAGTGATGGCAGCGCGTAATCCGGTTCCGCAGGTCCTCGGCGACCTCATTTCCGCCAATTCCAACCGGCTGACGCCGGCGGATACGCGGCTCCTCGACGTGGTTCTGCAGGACCCGGTGCGCGCCGCCATGGAAAACGGCACCGCCGTTTCGAGCCGCGCCGGGGTGCATCCGGCCTCGGCGGTGCGGCTGGCGCGCCGGCTTGGGTTTGCCGGCTACCCCGAATTCCGCGGTTTCATCCAGGCCAGCCTCATCGAGGGGGAGGGCGACTTCGAAAGCCCCGCCGCCCGCATGGCCGCGCGCCTGGTCCGTGCCGAGGATGGCGGACTGCTCGCTTCGGTGCTTGATAGCGAGATCGCCGCGCTCCAGCAGGTCCGCAACTGCACCTCCGATGGCGACATCCGCGCCTTCTCGCAGAGCCTGCGCGATTGCCGGCGCATCTTCGTGTTCGGGCGCGGCCATTCGGCCTCTCTCTCCTCATTGATTGCGCTCCGGCTCAACCGATCCGGATATGATGCGGTCGATCTTGGCCAGCAGATGCATCAGTTGCCCGAGGCCTTCGCGACCCTTTGCGACCGCGACGTCGTCTGGCTTCTGGCATTTCGCAGGATTTCCCAACTGGTGCACGAAGTGCGCGGCATCGCCGCCGCCAGGGGCGCAAAGACTCTGGCACTGACGGACCTGCATGCCGCCGGCCTGGATCCGGCGCCCGAACACCAGATTTCGGTGTCGCGCGGGGCGGCCGGCGAGTCCCAGTCGCTGGTGGTGCCAATGACCATCGCCAATGCCGTGATCCTGGATCTCGCCGCCATCGACAATGGCCGTTCGATCCAGGCCCTTGAAAGCTTCAAGACGTTTCGCGCAACATCGGGCCTTTCGAAGTCGCTGCTCTAGTCGGCTCGCGACCTTTTCGCGAAGCAGGCGCAGCGCAAGGAGGTACGATGGCAGACTATGGCCTGGTGTTCGGGGCAGGGGCGAACGACGTTTTCGCAGGCGTGCCGGTCAGCGACTTCAGGATCGCGCTGGATTGGTACCAGCGGCTCTTCGGTTGCGCGCCGGCGTTCTTTCCCAACGACAGGGAGGCGGTGTGGGCGCTGGGCGAGCTGCGCTGGCTCTACATCATCGTCGAACCAGAGCGGGCGGGCGGCTCGATCCAGACCATCATGTGCAAGGATCTCGAGGCCGCGATCGAGGCGGCAGCCGATCGGGGTATCACCTTCTCCAAGGAGGAGCGGCCGGCCGAAAACGTGCGCAAGGTCATGTATTACGACCCGGACGGCAACGAGATCGGTCTCGGCCGCATTCCTTCCTGAAGCGGCTTCGCCCTTAGAACTTGCCTAAAAGGCGCGCGCTCAACCCGTTGCTCAGCGCCCGCTGGCTGAACTCGCCGCGATAGGTGAGGCTGAGGTCGGCTGGGCCGGAGAGGTCGAAGTCGAGGCCGGCCTCGATCAACGCCGTGTCCTGGGCGATGGGTGTTCCGACCACGGAGAACGAGGGGCCGCCCGAGGCAAACGCCGACGTGGTCTGGGAGGCCAGTTCGCCGAACGCATGGCGCCAGCCGAGCGCGGCGTTATAGGAGATCGTTGTACCGTCTTCCGTGGTGCCGATCTCGCCGCCGGCGCGCACGCCCACCTTGGTGACGCCGAGCGTCTGGGAGGCGCTGCCCACGCTGAGCGCGGCGGCCCCGCCGGATTCGGTAAAGCCATCGGTCTGCAGGTTGAGGATTTCGGCGCCGACGAACGGCTCCTGCCAGGCCTTGTCATCGCCGAAGCGGTAGCCGACTTCGCCCAGCACCTGGAAAGTCCTGGAGAGGTAGTTGGCCTTCACCGTGTCAGAGAAAACACCAAAGGCGATGTCGCGTTGGCTGCCGACGGCATTGACGGCGTAGGTGGCGGCGAACTTGGTGTGCACCGGTCCGAAATACCTGCCCGCGTAGGCGCCCAGCGTGTAGCCGTCGACGTCGGCCGAAGCATTGCGGGCGTCGACCGTGGTGTACGTCCGGCCATAGCCGGCCAGAACACCGGCCTTGAAGCCATGGAAATCGTCGGTTTCAGCTCCGAGGAAGAGACCGCCCGAAAGCGTCTCCTGCCCGGCGGAGGTGGCGTCCCCCTGGACCTTGCCGAAGGCGCCATAGGTCTGGGCCCACATGCCCGTGCCCGTCGCGGTCGGCAACACGATCGGAGGGCTGCCGTCGCCGATATCGACCTCGGAAAGCACGCCGGTATTGCTGGTGTCGTCCGCATCGAGCCGGCTGCCGACGATGTCGCGCGCGAAGCCCGCGTTGAGGATCGTGGTGCCCTGCAGTGAGGCGTGGGCGTCGCCGGACAATTGATCGAGCGCGTTGCGTGCGTCGTCTTCGGACTGGAGCAGCGCAAAGGCATCGTAGATGGCGTTGCCGGTGCCCAGGGCGTCCACGGCGCCGGCCACCGATTTCTGGTTCGGCGTTATCGCCACGCTCGAGAATGCCACGCCGTTGCGCGCCACGTTGAGGAGCACGCTGGTGGCGCTGTAGTCGAGGCTGAAATTGAGGAACGTGAAATCGTCCTGGTTCGTCGTATCGAACGTGCCGGTGAGCGAAGCGCCCGACAGCAGCGTGATCGGCTGCCAGACACCCGACGCCTTGCTGAACTCCACGACGAGCGCGGAGCCGGCATCGAGCGTGATGGTGCCGGTGCTTGTCAGCGTCTGGCCGCTGCCCGCATCGACGCGATAGGTCGAGCCGGACGCGAAATTCAGCGCTCCCACCGAGCCCGAGCCGGTGAGCGTGCCGCCGCTGAGGACGTTCATTGCGCCCACGAAGGCGGTGGCGACATCGAGCGTGCCGCCGCTGACCGAGCCGAAGCCGGTGAAACCCGAATAGTCGCCCGTCAGGGTCGTGTAGCCGGCCTCCTGGGAAATCGTGCCGTCGCCGGAGACATCGGCATCGAAATCGTAGGCGGTTTCGGTGTGGTTGAAGACGATCTTGCCATTCCCGATCCCGAAGGTGATCTCGGTGGGCGTACCGTTGCGAGTTGCGATCGTGCCTGCCTCGGCGGCGGACTCGCCGGAGGCGGCGCCGATGTTGAGTGCGCCGTGGGTGGCGAAGGTCTGGGCGATATCGAGGGTGTCCGCCTTGAGCGTGCCACCCTTGCTGACGGTCAGCGAGCCGTCGCCGCTCTTGGCCACCACCACGTTCTGGGCTGAAAGCGTGGAGCCGGCTCCGGTAATGGTCCCGATGCCCTCTGAGGAGGCATCGGCGCCGAAGGCGACTGTTCCGCCGCTGCTGAGTTCACCGGCGTCCGAAATGGTCAGGGTGCCCTTGCCGGCTACGCCGACAGATGTGCCAGACCCCGCGCTGACCTTGGAGCCGGCGCCCGAAATGGTCAGCGTCCCATTGGCGGTGCTGTCCTGACCGAGTGCAATCGTGGTGGCGATGTCCACCTGGCCGCCGGCAACGACGTTGACGGTGCCTTTGACGGTGGACGAACTGGTGTCGCCGACGACGAGGCTTTTGCCCGTGAGCCTGGAACCGGTGCCCGTTACCGTCGCGATGCCGGTCCTGAAACGACCGATGGAGATTCTGCCGCTGGACTGGACGAGACCGCCGTCCGAGACCTCCATAATGCCGGTGCCGCCATCGCCAAGGTTGATGCCCGCGACCGCCGTCAGTTTCGATCCGGCGCCGGAAACGGTGATGGTTCCGCGTGAATCGGTGGATTCGGCGACCTGGAGCCTGCCGTCGGTGTGGAACTCGCCACCTGCCAGTACCGACAGCGTGGCACTGGCCTCGCCGTTGGCGATATAGACATTCTTGGCCGAGGTGAACTTGGAGCCCCCACCCGAGATCGTAACGCTGCCACCCGAGCCGGCGTAGCGCGAGACGATGAGCCTCTGGTTGGTCACGACCTGGGCGCCGTCGAGAACATAGAGGGCGCCGGTGCCGGCGGCGCCGATAACCAGATCGGTGAAATCGACGGTAGTCTGTTTCAGGCTGGAGCCGGCGCCCGACACGGTGACGGTGCCCTTCGAGCCTGCCTGCCAGCCGACCGCCACCAGGTCGCTCGCGGCAACCTGGCCACCGTTGCTGATGGTCAGTGAGCCGGTGGCGACATCGCCGACCGTGATTTTCTCGAAACTCTCTAGGCTGGTGATCTGCTCGTCACTGCCATCGATGAGCTTGTCGGCGGCCAGGGCCGCCGATGCGAAACCGACCAGCGCGGTGGAGGTCATCAACGCCGCGAGCATGATCCGCATCGGCGGCCGCTGGCCGCTGACGGAGGCGCCACCATGGCGAGGGGCGGCTTGTCCGTCTGAAAGCGATCGAGAGGAAAGAGTTTTTTGCATAATCGTGCGGATGGCCCAAATGAATCACTGGCGTCGGGCTTGAAACTGCGCACGCTCGAAGGGCGCGATCCGGGCAGCTTGGCTTGCACGACAATCACTTGGCTCTAGCCGGAGTTGCGCGGCAGTTCGACAGGGAGGGGCCAGAATTGCACCCCATGACAATCCAATTGCACGGACTGACAAGTGGATGCGCGTAACGCAGCCCAAGACCTGATAAACCAGCGTCAAAGTGACTGAGTGAGGCGTGGCATGGGCGAATCCGATCTGACCGGTGGGAGAGGGCCGGTTGTTGCCGGTGACGGCGTGGGCGTGAAAGACGACAATCCGTTCCACATCACCTATTCGGGCCAGTTCGCGCCCTGGATGGCCCACAACGGCATCTCGCTGGCCTTCACCACCTACACGGCCGGCAAGACCGTGCTCATCGGTCCGGGCCTTGATGGCAACATCGCTGTAAGCGAACGCAATTTCGGGCGCGCCATGGCGCTGCGTGCCACCGGCTCCGGGCTCTATCTCTCCACCGAACATCAGGTGTGGCGTTTCGAGAACGGGCTCGAGCCCGGATGCCGGCTCGGCAACTGGGACAGCATCTACATGCCCCGGCGGTCGGACGTGACGGGGGGCGTGGACATCCACGATGTCCAGGTCGATAGGGACGGGCGGCTCCTGGTCGCCGTCACGCTTTACAACTGCCTGGCCGAACTCGACGGCAGGGGCAGCTTCTCGCCGCTCTGGCGGCCAGCGTTCATCAGCGAAATCACCAATGAGGACCGCTGCCATTTCAATGGCTTCTGCCTCGAGAACGGGGAGCCTGCCTACGCCAGCGTCGTGGCGGCCAGCAACGTGGCCGATGGCTGGCGGACCCGGCGCGCCGACGGAGGCATGGTGATCGACATGCGCGATGACAGCGTGGTGGCCTCCGGCCTCTCCATGCCCCATACGCCGCGCATGCACCAGGGCGAGCTCTATGTGCTCGAAGCGGGGTCCGGCTGGTTCGGGCGCATCGATCGCCAGGCGCGGCGCTTCGAGCGCCTCAAGTGGCTGCCCGGATTCCTGCGGGGCCTGTGCTTTCACGGCGACTATGCCGTGATCGGTCTTTCCAAGCCGCGAAACCACATATTCTCAGGGCTGCCGCTCGACGGCGAACTGGCGCGGCGCGGGCGCGAGCCGGAATGCGCGGTCTATGTCATGCGCCTGAGCGATGGCGAAATCTGCCATACGCTCACGATCACCGGGGGCGTGGAAGAAATCTACGACACCGCCGTGCTCGCGGGTACCAGGCAACCGCTGCTCGTCGGCCTCGAAGGCGAAGAGATCAGCCGGTTCATCGCCGTGGGCCCGGACAGGTCGGGCGAAAGGCCGCGCCTCGCGGCGGAGTGACCTTTCGTCCCGTGTCCGAAGGGAGCGCTTAGCGCGCGCCCTCGGTGTGGAGCAGCGTGTCGAGGTTCTCGAACTGCTCGGGCCACCCGCCGGTGCTTCCCGAAGCGATTGCCTCGTCGAGCGCTTCCTTGGAGGGATAGAGGTCTCGCAGGACCAGCAGCGTCTTGCCGTCCTTTTCCTCGAAGCTGACCGTGGTCACAGCTCCATCATCGCTTTCCTCGTTCGTCCACACGAGGCGCCGATTGGGAATGACCTCGATATACCTGCCGAAGAACGCCACGGGCTGGTCGGAGCCGGGGAGGCCGAAGACGAAGCGATAGGTGCCGCCCGTGCGGACGTCGGCCTCGCAAGAGAGCAGGGTAATTCCGAACGATTTCGGCGCCCACCAGCGCATGAGGAGTTCGGGCGTGGTCCAGGCTTCGAACACGAAGCGCACCGGGCCGTTAAAGGTCCTCGTAACGACGAGTTCGCGCTCGGACTGCCGGTCCACGCTCGTGTTGTTCGTCAAGGGAGCGGGCTCACTCACGCTCTGCTCGTCCATCGTCTCTCTCCTTCTGTTGCAATTGTTCGACGACTTTGTCCAACTCGTCAAAGCGCTCCGCCCATAGCTGGCGGTACCCTTCTATCCAGGCGGCCTCTTCCTCCAGCCGGCTCAGGCCGAGCCGGCAGGTGCGCACGCGCCCGATTTTCTCGGTCGTGACGAGCCCCGCCTGCTCGAGGACGCTCACATGCTTCTTCATGCCCGTAAGGGTCATGTGGAATCGTTCGGCGAGGTCCGAGATCGAGGCGTCCGAGCGCCCGAGCTGTTCGAGAATGCCGCGCCGCGTCGCATCCGAAAGCGCGGAGAACGAAGCATCGAAGCGGGTTTGAGAATACTGAACCATAAAGTTCAGTATAGAGGATGGACCTGGCCACGCAAGGGGGGAGGCAGTCCCGCCATGCTGCTTGAAGGCCACTCCCGATTGCCCGGGCCGAACTGGCAGAATTGGTGGCGACGGCGTAAGGAGCGTAAGCGGGAATATGAAGAACTCGCGCCCCAGAACGCAGAGAGCACAAGCATGCGCATTGCAGTTACCGGCACCCACGGGGTGGGCAAGTCGACGCTGATCGATGACTTTGTCTCTGCCAATCGCGGCTACGAAAGCGTGCCGGAGCCCCATTGGCTGGAGGACGACGGGCTTGCCTTTGGCGATGGCATTTCGATAGCCGATCTCGAAACGCAGCTGGAGCGCAGCTGCTCGCTGATCCTCTCGGACGAGGCCAGCACCAATCTCATCTTCGAGCGCTGCCCGCTCGATTTTCTCGGCTATCTCGATGTCGTCAGCGCGATGGAAGGCGGCGAGTGGTCGCCGACGGGGCGACAGTTGCGCCAGGTCGAGAAGGCCCTGGCGGCGCTTGACCTCATCGTGTTCATTCCGATCAGGCAGCCGGACGATATCACCGTCACCATTGAGCTGCCCAAGCTGCGCGCCAGGGTGGACAGACGCCTCAAGGCCATCATCCGGCAGGACGATCTTGGCCTTCTCCATGGTTCGCCGCGGGTGCTCGAGGTTTTCGGCACCCGCGACGCGCGTTTGCAGCTGTTGGTGGACGCGACGCAGCCAGCCTAGAAGTCCCAGTCTTCGTCCTCGGTGGCGATGGTCTTGCCGATGACGTAGGACGATCCGGACCCCGAGAAGAAATCGTGGTTCTCGTCTGCATTGGGTGAAAGGGCGGAGAGGATCGCCGGATTGACCGTGCAGGCCTCAGGCGGGAACAGCGCTTCATAACCCAGGTTCATCAGCGCCTTGTTGGCGTTGTAATGCAGGAACTTCTTGACGTCCTCGGACAGGCCGACCGCGTCGTAGAGTTCCTCGGTATAGCGGGTTTCGGCGTCATAGAGCTCGAGGAGCAGGTCGAAGGCGAAGTCCTTCAGTTCCTGCCTGCGCTCCTCAGGGAGCCTGTCGAGTTCGCGCTGGTATTTGTAGCCGATGTAATAGCCGTGCACAGCCTCGTCGCGGATGATGAGACGGATGAGATCGGCCGTGTTGGTCAGCTTGGCGCGCGAGGACCAGTACATGGGCAGGTAGAAGCCCGAATAGAACATGAAGCTTTCAAGGAAGACCGAGGCGATCTTCTTCTTGAGCGGATCGCCGCTCTCGTATTGCTCCATGACCAGCGCCGCCTTCTGCTGCAGGAAGGCGTTTTCCTCGCTCCAGCGATAGGCGTCGTCCACGTCCGGGGTGAGGCAGAGCGTGGAGAAGATCGAGGAATAGGAGCGGGCGTGCACCGCCTCCATGAAGGAGATGTTCGAGAGCACCGCTTCCTCGTGCGGGGTGGCCGCGTCGGCCATCAGGCGCACCGCGCCCACCCCGTTCTGGATGGTGTCGAGCAGGGTGAGGCCGGTAAAGACCCGGATGGTGAGCTGCTGCTCGGCGGCGGTCAGCGTTGCCCAGGATGGGATATCGTTGGAAAGCGGCACCTTCTCGGGCAGCCAGAAATTGCTGGTCAGGCGGTTCCAGACCTCCAGGTCCTTGTCGTCCTGGACGCGGTTCCAGTTGATGGCGCGCACGCGGGCGGCGGGGCGGAATTGAACGTTCATTTTGCTGTCAGCCTTCATCTCAGAGCGTGCAGGAAACGCAGCCCTGCACCTCCGTGCCCTCGAGCGCCATCTGGCGCAGTCGGATGTAGTAGATGGTCTTGATGCCCTTCTTCCACGCGTAGATCTGGGCGCGGTTGATATCGCGGGTCGCGGCGGTGTCGCGGAAGAACAGCGTCAGAGACAGGCCCTGGTCGACATGCTGGGTCGCCGCCGCATAGGTGTCGATGATCTTCTCGGGCCCGATCTCATAGGCATCCTGGTAGTATTCCAGGTTGTCGTTGGTCATGAAGGACGCGGGATAGTAGACGCGGCCGATCTTGCCTTCCTTGCGGATCTCGATCTTGGAGACGATCGGGTGGATCGAGGAGGTCGAGTGGTTGATGTAGGAGATCGAGCCGGTCGGCGGCACGGCCTGGAGGTTCTGGTTGTAGAGGCCGGTCTCCATCACCCTGGCCTTGAGTTCGCGCCAGTCCTCCTGGGTCGGAATGTGGATGCCGGCCTTCTCGAACAGCGCCTCGACCTTTTCGGTGGCGGGCTTCCATTCCTGCTCGGTATATTTGTCGAAGTAAGCGCCGCTCGCATATTTCGAGTTCTCGAAGCCCTTGAAGCTCCGGCCGCGCTCGGCGGCGATGAGGTTCGAGGTGCGGACGGCGTGGTAAGCCACGGTGTAGAAATAGATATTAGTGAAGTCGACGCCTTCCTCGGCCCCGTAGAAGATGCGCTCGCGGGCCAGGTAGCCGTGCAGATTCATCTGCCCGAGTCCGATGGCGTGGCTATCGGCATTGCCCTTGGCCACCGAGGGGACGGAGGCGATGTCGCTCATCTCCGACACGGCGGTCAGCGCGCGGATCGAGGTCTCGACGGTCTTGCCGAAATCGACCGAATCCATCGCCGCGGCGATGTTGAGCGAACCCAGGTTGCACGAGATATCCTTGCCCATGTGGCTATAGGAAAGGTCGTCGTTGAAAACGCTCGCCTCGCTGACCTGCAGGATTTCCGAGCAGAGATTGCTCATGGTCACGCGGCCGGCAATCGGGTTGGCCCGGTTCACCGTGTCCTCGAACATGATGTAGGGATAGCCGCTCTCGAACTGGATCTCGGCGATGACCTGGAAGAATTCGCGCGCCTTGATCTTCTTCTTGCGGATGCGGCTGTCGGCCACCATCTCGCGGTACTTTTCGCTCACCGAGATTTCGGTGAAGGGCACGCCGTAGACCCGCTCCACGTCGTAGGGCGAGAACAGGTACATGTCCTCGTTGTTCCTGGCCAGTTCGAACGTGATGTCGGGGATCACCACGCCCAGCGACAGCGTCTTGATGCGGATCTTCTCGTCGGCATTTTCGCGCTTGGTGTCGAGGAAGCGCATGATGTCGGGGTGGTGGGCGTGCAGGTAAACCGCTCCCGCGCCCTGCCGCGCCCCCAGCTGGTTGGCATAGGAGAACGAATCCTCCAGGAGCTTCATCACCGGCAGCACGCCCGAGGACTGGTTCTCGATCTGCTTGATGGGGGCGCCCATCTCGCGGATGTTGGTGAGGCTGAGAGCCACGCCGCCGCCGCGCTTGGAGAGCTGGAGCGCCGAGTTGATGGCGCGCCCGATGCTCTCCATGTTGTCTTCCACGCGCAGCAGGAAGCACGAGACGAGTTCACCGCGCTGTTTCTTGCCGGCATTGAGGAAGGTCGGGGTGGCCGGCTGGAAGCGCCCGGAAATGATCTCGTCCACGAGGTTGCGTGCGAGCTGTTCGTCGCCGCGCGCCAGCGTCAGGGCGACCATGCAGACCCGGTCCTCGTAGCGCTCGAGGTAGCGCTTGCCGTCGAAGGTCTTGAGCGTATAGCTCGTATAGTACTTGAACGCGCCCAGGAACGTGGGAAAGCGGAACTTCTTGCCATAGGCGTGGTCGACGAGGTCGCGAACGAAGTTGAACGCGTACTGGTCGAGCACTTCCTGCTCGTAATAGCCCTCGGTCACGAGGTAATCGAGCTTCTCGCGCAGGTTATGAAAGAAGACCGTGTTCTGGTTGACGTGCTGCAGGAAATACTGCCGCGCCGCCAGGCGGTCCTTGTCGAACTGGATGCGGCCCTCGCTGTCGTAGAGGTTCAGCATCGCGTTGAGCGCGTGGAAATCCAGCGTCTGGTCCGGGGCCTTTGCGGGGCGTTCTAGTGTGAGCGTGTCCAAAACCGTACGAGTCCTTGTCTGACATTTTCGACGTCCTCCGCGGTCCCGAGAAGTTCGAACCGGTAGAGGAGGGGCACGGCGCACTTGTGCGAGACGATGTCGCCCGCGATCGCGTAGGCCGGCCCGAAATTGGTGTTGCCCGCGGCGATCACGCCGCGGATCAGCCTGCGGTTGGCAGGGTTGTTGAGGAACTGGATAACCGGCTTGGGAACCGCGCCCTTGCCCCCTCCGCCGCCATAGGTGGGGAGGACCAGCACATAGGGTGCTTCGATGACGGGGGGCTCCCCGCCGGCCTCGACCGGCAGGCGCAGGCTTTCAAAGCCCAGCTTCCGGACGAAGCGGTGCGTGTTTTCCGAGCTGCTCGAATAGTAGACGATGTTGCCCATGGCCGCATGGCGTCCGCGCCGGTCCGGGCGTCAGGAGAGGGCGCCGATCATGTCGGGACGGAAGCCGGCCCAATGCTGCTCGCCGGCGACGACGACCGGGACCTGGCGGTAGCCCATGCCCTGGACGCGCGCATAGGCTTCGGCGTCTTCTGAGATGTCGACGAGCGTATAGTCGATACCCTTGCGGTCGAGCGCGCGGGTAGTGGCGGTGCATTGAACGCAGGCGGGCTTGCTGTAAACGGTGATGGTCATCTGATCCCTCGCATCTGTTAACTGGGCAGGGATAGAGGACGGCGGCCGAATGGAAGACCCATGCGCACCCGCTCGCCTCCGGCACCCCGCCGGTGGACGTAACTTGTTCGAGGCAGGTCTCCTGGCTCGCGGGTCAGCGCCTTCTGTTCCGCCTTCCCGAACCGGTGGGTCCAGTGGCCGATAACGAACAGATACTCGCCGCTTACAGTTGCGGGGGCAGCCTCGGCATTGCTCCCATTGGGAGCGCACCGAGTTCCCGTCTTAGCTCCCGGCTTTGGTAACCGGAAGAACCTAGAACGCTACATATAGTATGCGCATCTTCTTTGGCGTCAACGGATATGGGGTAGGTGAGGGGCGATGAATCGGGTTGAAACTTCCCCGCGATGGTGCGTGGGAATCACGAAGGCGCTAAACGGCCTCCGGTCTCGTCCGGAAGTCTGGCGCGCAGCGGCCGAAGGCATCGGCTCTCACAGCCGCCGCTGCACGTCGAGGGCCGCTGCCTGCGTTCAGCCGCAGGTCGCCCGGGCCAGGTTTCCGGCTTCGTCGACTTCCAGGTTGAGTCGGTCCTCGCTGAAGTCCTGGGTGACCATGTCGCCCGGCATGATGACGCGCACCACGCCTTTGGACTGCACCGGCGCGCCGCCGACCGTCACGTCTTCGGCCGTCGTGCCGACCACCGCCTTGCCGATGCTCGCCTCGAGCGCTGCCGCCCCGCAATCGGGCGCGGCCGGTTCGGTCGCCGGCCCGTCTGCCCGGGCAGGGGCGGTGCAGGCGATGATGGTCGCCAGAATGGCAATTCCCGCAGGCAAGCTCTTGAACATCGGCGTATCTCCTCGTTCGGGCAGCGCGACCACAACGGTTCTCTGCGACAACAAGAAGAACACCTTTCCGCGCCGCGCGTCGAGCCGCCCGAAAGACAACAAGGCGGCGAGGGCATTGCTTCGCCGCGAGGGCCGACTGCGGCGGCGGGTTTACTTGCCAAACCCGTAGGCGAGCCGTCCCGAGGCCGGCGCGACGATCAGGATTCGGCGACGATCGGCGCCGACACTGTAGAAATTTCCCGGTTCGTGGAGAAAGTCGGTGACCTGTTGCTCGAGCTCGGGAGTCGACATGCTCTCCTCCCAATATTGCCCGAGAAAGTCGTCTATCTCGGCCGCGTCTTCAGACCCCGAGGAAAGCTCAGCCGGCCAAGCATCACTGAAGGTGAATGGAGTGCGGCGCCAGTCGAGAAACGCCGCGTTCTCGGCCCGGGATCGAGATCGCGCCGCCAGCTCCGCAACCCCGCCTTCGGCTATCTGAGCCGAAATATCGGTATCCAGCTCATAGAGCACCAACATCTTTCCGTTCGCGCTGGGAAGCGGCACATCGAGGTCTCCCGCGCTGGTGTGCCCGATGATGCGCTTAACTCCGAACCCATTGGGGACAAGGCTCAGCAGGTGGGTGTCGCTCTGGTAGGACCACCAGAACGACAGCATCATGATGCCTGGAATAATGAACATCAGCGCGACAAGCGCTGTGTTTGCGATCTGCTTCGCAAGCGCGAACATAGTGCGAATTCGGTCCCCTGCTGATGATCAATCGGTGCCGCAAGTGTGCGCGAAACAACGGAGAGTCATTGGACCGCACGGCGGTTCTCTATACACCAGAAGAACACGTTGGTGGCGGCCCGTCGACCCGCGTCTACGCAAACGAGGAGCCGGTAGAAAGGCATCCTTACTTCCCGTCATTTGTTAAGTCTCTCGATCATCGCCCTCGCGATGCCAGGACAGGAGATTGAACATGGCTGGTCAGCAACGCGGCTCGGACGAACCCACAGGGACGATGCCATGACGTCCCGCTGGCTTTGGCTTACCATCCAGGTCACACGCCGCATCTGGTTTCGCGCCAGCATTTTTTCGGTCGTTGCGGTTCTGGTCGCGCTCCTGGGTATCGCACTGGACCCGTACATTCCGAGCGATCTGCCGGCCAAGGTGGGTGCCAATGCGGTCGACCACATCCTGAGCATCATCGCCTCGAGCATGCTGACCGTTACGACCTTTTCGCTCAGCATCATGGTCTCGGCCTATTCGGCGGCCACGACCAATGTCACGCCCCGTGCCACGAAACTGGTTATCGAGGACTCGACCACCAAGAACGTGCTGTCCACGTTCGTCGGCTCCTTCCTGTTCAGTCTGGTCGGCATAATCGTATTGAGCACCGGAGCCTATGGAGCCCAGGGCAGGGTCGTCCTGTTCGCCGCAACGATCATCGTCATTATCCTCATCGTGGTCACCTTGTTGCGCTGGATTGACCACCTGGCCCGGCTCGGCCGGGTTACCGAAACGACCGACAGCGTTGAGCAAGCGGCGGCCAAGGCCATGCGGGCCCGACATCAAAATCCATATATGGGGGGGCGGCCCTTTGACGATCCGGCGGGCCTGCCGCCAGACGCTCGCGCGGTGCCGAGCAGCAAGATCGGATACGTGCAGCACGTTGATATCGGAGCGCTTGCCGAGCTCATTCCCGATGAAGGTGGCGCCATCTATCTCAACGCGATTCCGGGCAAGTTCGTCGATCCTACGCAAACGCTGGCCTGGACCTCCCGCGTCGAGGGCGAAGCGGTCGAGAAGGCCGTTCGCGACTGCTTTTCCATCGCCGATACGCGCTCGTTCGACCAGGACCCGCGGTTTGGCGCATCGGTCCTCGCCGAAATCGCGTCACGCGCCCTGTCGCCCGGCATCAACGACCCCGGGACGGCGATCGACGTCATCGGGCGAGCGGTTCGCATATTGTCCATCTGGTCCGAGCCGGACGAGTTTGACGAGGCCGACTACCCAGAGGTCTACGTGCCGCCCCTGGCGCTGGCCGACCTGTTTGACGACCTCTTCATGCCCATCGCCCGGGACGGCGCGCCCGTAGTCGAGATCGGGCTCCGCCTGCAAAAGGCCTTCCTGACGCTTTCCCGGCTCGGAGAAGGCCGGCTCCGCCCCCAAGCCCTCCGGCATGCCGCCGAAGCACTGGAGCGTTCAGAATCTGCCTTGCCGATAGAAGCCGACAAGGTGCGCGTGCGCCAGGCCGCCCAGATGGTGCTGCAGACCGGGCACTAGTCGACCAAGGCGCTCGACCAGCGCCAGACAAAACTGCAAGGCGCCCGGCTTTTCAGCCGAGCGCCCAAACATGACTTATTAGCTTTGGTTGTTCCCCAACTACCCTCAGCTGCAGCCCGTGGTCGTGCCGCAGGTGTCGCACTTCAGGCACGTGCCGTTACGCACCATGGTGAAGTTGTGGCACTCGGTGCACTGGTCGCCGGTGTAGCCCTTCATCTGGGCCTCGGCCCGGAGCAGGCCCGCGTCCTTGCTGGGCGGGGGGCTCGGGATGGGGCTCAGTTCGGCGGCCGGGAAGGCCGCCGGGGCGAGGGCGGGCTCGGCCTTGAGGGCCGTGGCCGTGCGCAGCGCCGTCACCGTGGAGGTCTGCATGGCCGGAGCTGCCGTTGCCGAAACCTGGGCCGTGGGCACCAGCATCAGCGAGGAGTTGGCCACGCGGCCGCGGGTCATGCCGCGGGATACAAAGCGCTCGGCGGGCACCGGGGCAGGCGCGGCCGTGCTGCCACGGGCGCTCTTTTCCTCGGCTACGCCCTTGCCGAGCGAGGTCGGGCCCTCGGGGTTCACGTGGGCCAGGTCGTCGCGGTCGAGATAGGAGACGGCGAGTTCGCGGAACACGTAATCCAGGATCGAGGTGGCGTTCTTGATGCGGTCGTTGCCCATGACCATGCCGGCGGGCTCGAACCGGGTGAAGGTGAAGGCTTCCACGTATTCGTCCAGCGGCACGCCGTACTGGAGGCCGAGCGAGATGGCGATGGCGAAGTTGTTCATCATCGCACGGAAGGCGGCGCCTTCCTTGTGCATGTCGATGAAGATCTCACCCAGGCGCCCGTCGTCGTATTCGCCGGTACGGACATAGACCTTGTGGCCGCCCACGACTGCCTTCTGGGTGTAACCCTTGCGGCGGTCGGGCATCTTCTCGCGCTCGCGCACGGTGCGCTCGATGATGCGCTCGACGATCTTTTCGGCAACCACCGGCACGCGGGCCGCCGCGTTCTGGGCCACCAGGGCCTCGACCGCATCGTCCTCTTCCTCGTCGTCATCGGCGAGGAGGGCGGCGTTGAGCGGCTGGCTGAGCTTGGAGCCGTCGCGATAGAGCGCGTTGGCCTTGAGCGCCAGGCGCCAGGAGAGCATGTAGGCT
>Ga0182743_1000288_pt1 | contig 71330 bp, 63 predicted proteins | sample eDN3rd30CKraftOP_FD_128522 | JGI IMG/M metagenome (GOLD analysis project Ga0182743, IMG submission 128522) | Enriched Organic Plus compost microbial communities from Emeryville, California, USA - eDNA 3rd pass 30_C Kraft OP (version 2) (version 2) ... | reverse complement strand
CACGCATGATCGCGATGAGAACGCCGCGATCAACCTGAAAAACATGGCCGTGAGTTCCACGGTTTCAGCCTGTGGAGAGGAAGGCTCTGGCCGCACTCGCAAGAGCGCGGTGAAACCGGCCTCAACGAAGCAGGAAGTCAGCTTTGAGCCTGTTTAGGCAGGTTTAAGTAGGTATGACAGAACGGTTATGATCTGCCATTGCATTTTGCCAAATCCCTTCACCTACCATGTACGGCATTACAGACCCATTGACGTTCATCGTCGGCACCATACTGATTGTTCTGCTCCCAGGTCCCAATTCCCTGTTTGTGCTTTCTGTGGCTTCTGCCCGTGGCGTCAAGATGGGTTACCGCGCCGCAATGGGCGTGTTTGCTGGCGACACCGTTCTGATGCTGGCAGCCTCCATGGGCGCGGCATCGCTGCTCATGGCGAATCCGTTTCTCTTTGCCGTGCTGAAGTACGCCGGTGCCGCCTACCTTTCTTACATCGGTATCGGTTTGATCAGATTGGCCTGGCAGCAATGGACCGGTCACTGGGGTCAGCAACCGATCAAGGAGGCCGAGAAAGTTGGCACTTCAACAAAGGCCGACAGGACTTCGCTCAACCAGCCATTTCGCCGTGCGCTTTTCATCAGCCTCATCAATCCGAAGGCCATCCTGTTTTTCATGTCCTTTTTTGTCCAGTTCGTTGATGCAAGCTACACCTACCCAGGACTGACCTTCCTGCTTTTGGGTGCTGTGGTGCAGATCTGCAGTTTCCTGTACCTGACATCGCTGATCTTTGCAGGATCGCAACTGGCCAGTCTGGTTCGCCGTCACCCACGCGTCTGCGCCTTTGGCGGCGCAAGCGTCGGAGTCCTCTTCATTGCCTTCGGTGTGAGACTGGCCAATGCAACCTTGTCAGGCTAGGAAACACGAACACACGTTACAACTGGTTTCTCAATCCGGCGTTTCGTGCTAAACCTTGCATAGCCCTGCCATATCAAACCAGGACACGTTGATCACATGGTGTTTTCCAGACCTGACCGAGAAATTCACGCCGCGGGGGCACAGCCGTCCCAGCACGAGATGCTGAACGAGCGCGTGCGAGTAGCACGCCGGTCCACATGGGTCAGCATCTGGGTCAACCTGTTTCTGTCGACAATGCAGGTTGCCATCGGTTTCATAGCCCACTCTCAGGCGCTGGTGGCAGACGGTCTGCACTCGCTGTCAGACCTTCTGGCTGACTTCGTTGTGCTCTGGGCGAACAAGGTAAGCCATAAAGCACCTGACGATGACCATCCCTATGGCCACCTGCGGTTTGAAACCGCGGCTTCGATGTTGCTCGGCGTATTGCTGATGATTGTTGCAGCAGGCATGCTGTGGCTGTCCTTGCAGCGCATCGTGGACGCATCATCAATTCCGACTGTCTCCTCAATCGCGCTTGCCATGGCCGTGCTGACCCTGTGCTGCAAGGAACTGCTCTTTCGCTACATGTTGGCTGCCGGGAAACGGGTCAAGTCCAGTCTTCTGATTGCCAATGCATGGCATGCCAGATCCGATGCTGCGTCATCGCTGGTGGTTGCCCTTGGTATTGCAGGCAACCTCATGGGATACAGTATCCTCGATCCTATTGCGGCCCTGCTGGTGGGGCTTGTCATCATGCGCATGGGATGGCGATTCGCCTACGATGCCCTGCAGGACCTGATGGACCGAGGCCTGGAGCAAAGCGACCTTGACGCGATGACCCACACACTGGCAGCATGCCCCGGGGTGCTTGGGGTACACGATATCAAAGCACGTAAAATGGGCGACATGGTACTGGTCGAGGCGCACCTTGAAGTTGACAGGCACCTCACTGTACAGGAAGGTCACGACATCGCCATGCGTGCCAGGAGTGCCATTCTTGAACATCATCCCAAGGTGCTCAATCTTCTAACCCACATCGATCCTGTTGATCCTTCACCATTGATGAAACATGAATCAGACGGCTCACGATAATCAATCCTCTGGCGAACAAATCCGTCCTCTGGAGGGGCTCAAGGTCATTGAACTCGGGCAACTGATTGCTGGCCCTTTTGCAGCAAAGATCCTCGGGGAGTTTGGTGCCGACATCATCAAGGTCGAACCACCGGGTGGTGACCCTTTGCGCAAATGGCGCTATGTCTACCAGGGCACATCTGTCTGGTGGGCAGCCCATGCTCGCAACAAACGCTCCATTACGTTGGACTTGCGCCAGACCGAAGGTCAGGAAGTCATCAAGAAGCTCGTCAAGGACGCTGACATCCTGATCGAGAACTTCAGGCCAGGTCAGATGGAGAAATGGGGTCTTGGCTACGATGTCCTGAGTGAGATCAACCCAGGCCTGATCATGTTGCGTGTTTCCGGCTATGGCCAGACTGGGCCCTACAAGGACAGACCCGGATTCGGTGTCATCGGCGAGGCCATGGGCGGTTTGCGTTTCCTGAGTGGTGAGCCTGGCAGACCACCGGTCAGGGTCGGTGTCTCGATTGGTGACACACTATCAGGTTTGCATGGTGTCATTGGCGTGCTGCTTGCGCTCAGGCACCGCGAGCAACAAGGCGGCAAAGGCCAGGAAATCGATGTTGCACTCTATGAGTCCGTTTTCAACATGATGGAAAGCCTGCTGCCCGAGTATTCGAAATTCGGTGTTGTACGCCAACCATCAGGCTCGAGTATGCCCGGGATAGCCCCGACCAATGCATACCTGTGCTCAGACGGCAAGTACGCCCTGATCGCAGGCAACGGCGACAGCATCTTCAAGCGGCTCATGTCCGTCATTGGACGGGAGGACCTGGCCAACGACCCGACTCTTGCCGATAACCAGGGACGTGCTGCCAAGGCAGAAATGCTCGATGAGGCCATTTCACAGTGGACCGCACGGCATACACGCGATGAGGTCCTTGAAGCGCTGAACCAGGCCGAGGTGCCTTGTGGCAAAAGCTATGATATCGCTGACATTGCCAGCGATCCGCATTACCGTGCCAGGGAAATGATCCTGCAAACCACACTGCCTGATGGCTCTCCGATCGAGGTTCCCGGCATCGTACCCAAGCTCTCACGCACTCCAGGCAAGCTCGACCGCCCTGCTCCACAGCTTGGTGAACACACAGACGAAATCCTGCAGGATCTTGGCATTGATGAAGCCACCAGGAAAGCCTGGCGTGACAAAGGCATCATCTGACCAGAAACCGAACACCGATTGCACCCGATACCTAGGAATTGACACTGACATGACCAGACAACGCATCTATATCCACGATGTCGCTCCTCGCGATGGATTTCAGAACGAAAAAGTTTTTATCGAGACTGAAGACAAGATTGCCATCATCAATGCCCTGGGCGAATGCGGCCTGGCCAAGATAGAGGCGACCTCGTTCACGTCGCCCAAGGCCATTCCAGCCCTGCGCGATGCAGAGCAGGTCATGCACCAGATCAAGCGTCACCCTGGTGTTGAGTACACTGTCCTGATTCCCAACGTCAGAGGCGCCGAACGGGCTTTGAGCTGCGGCATCGATGAGGTCAACCTGGTCATGTCCGCAAGCGAAACCCATAACCGGGCCAACCTACGCATGACCCGGGAAAAGTCGATGAACCAGCTCGACCAGATCATCGATGCCATCAAGGACTCTGGAGTGGCCATCAACGTCTCGCTCTCGACCGTGTTCGGCTGCCCGATGGAAGGCGAAATTGCGGAATCCGAAGTGTTCAGGCTGGTAGAGCACTTCGCCAACCGCGGTGTGACCCGGATATCTCTGTGTGATACCACTGGCATGGCCTACCCCAGGCAAGTCAAGCAGATCTGTTCCCGAGCTCGTACCGAATTCCCCCAGGTGACCTTCACCCTGCACTTTCACAATACACGGGCCTTGGCTCAGGCCAACGTGCTTGCCGCCATCGAGGCTGGCATCGACAGGTTTGACGCTTCACTCGGTGGACTGGGCGGTTGCCCCTATGCACCTGGCGCCAGCGGCAACGCCTGTACAGAGGATGTGGTCCACATGCTTGAGCTGGAAGGTTTTGACACCGGTGTCGATCTGGACAAGCTGCTTGCAGTCTCGGCCAGGTTGCCTGATCTGGTGCAACACGACATTCCCAGTCAGATCCTGAAGGCAGGCCACAGGCTGACTCGCCACCCCGCGCCTGCAGGCATCGAAGATATCGTCTGACATTTGCAACAAGGCCAGAACTGGCACGGTTAAAGGAACAGGATACAGTCAGGTGTTATCAGTGTCATCAACCCGAATTGCAGCCATCGCTCTAGTCGCATTAATGCTGACTGGCTGCGCATCGACACAGCAGGCCGCGGCCTTTTACATGTTCGGCTCTTATTTTCCGAGCTGGCTGATCGGTGCCGCGGTTGGCATTGTTGCTGCGGTCATCATCAGGGTGTTTCTCATCAAGGTCGGGATCGATGATGCACTTTCATTGCGACTGCTTTTTTACAGTTGCCTGGCACTGATCATCGCCATGGCTTTTTCTTTTGCGTTTTCTCCCCAGTAAAGACGATATGACAGAACAAGCACAGGATGACGATCAGAAGCTTGAACCTTCCGCTGGCAAGCGCCGGCTGGCCATGGTCTTGCTGATTGTCGTAGTCTGCCTGACCGCACTAGGCATCTGGCGCTATGTGCAGTACCTTGACCGCAACCAGTTGTCCGAAGATGCGGTCATCCAGGCCAATGTGGTTCATATCGGTGCGCTGGTCCCTGGCAAGCTTCAGAAACTGGCGGTCACCGATGGCCAAAGGGTACGCAAAGGAGACCTGCTGCTGCAGATCGATCCAAGCAGCTATGCGCTGCGTGTGCAGCAAGCCAAGGCCGAACTTGCGCTGGCACAAGCTGGTTTGACCGACCAGTTGCGCCGTATCGAGGCAGAATCCGCCAATGCCCGCATTGCCGATGAGCAAGTTCGACGTGCGCAGAGCAACCTGGATCTGGCAAAAGCGACGCTTGATCGGCTGGAATCACTGGCACCCAAGGGCTATGTGACTGCACAGCAAGTCGACGACGCCCGAACCCTTTACAAGGATGCGCAAGTTAGCTTGCGCCAGGCTCAGTCGCAAGCCAAGGCAGCCCAGGCATTGATTGGACAAACCGCGGCAGCCCAGGCTGCCGTCGACGTGGCCAGTGCTGCAGTGGCCATTGCCGAAAAAGCCCTGGCCGACACCACCGTCACTGCCCCCCATGACGGGCTGGTGGTGGGTCTGAACGTCGCCGAGGGCGAATTGCTGGCACCAGAGCAATCCGTCTTCACCCTCATCGATACCTCCTCCTGGTATGCCACGGCACTCTTTCGTGAGACCGAGCTTCCCTCCATCAAGGTTGGTGACTGTGCTGTGATCTATACCATGGCAGAACCCAGGACGGCGATGCATGGTGTGGTCCAGAGCATAGGCTGGGGGGTCGCCTCGGAAGACCTGCTGCACCTGCCCAGAAGCCTGCCTCTGGTACAAAAATCGCTCAACTGGGTTCGTGTGGCACAACGGTTCCCGGTTCGCATCTTGATCAAGGATCCGATCGACTCCCTGATGCGCATGGGTGCCACTGCCAGTGTGGCGATCCGCGACGCATCGCGTTGCCAATAATCACCAATTCCTCAGCCCGGATGGGAGCCAGGACTGCATGAAGAGATCACTTGCGTGGTATGCCCTGCAGGAGCTCAAGCCCTTTGAAGGCAGGCTGTCAATGGCCTGGCGAACGGCTGCAGTCTGTGCCCTGGCTTCTATGCTGTTCATGACATATCAGGTGCCGCTGGCTTCGATTGGCTGCTACCTCATCATGTTCCTAGCCAAGCCCAGCGCCCAGGAAAACATCCTGATCGCGATTGCCATCTCCGTTCTGGTCTCTCTGGTCGTATTGCTGATCTTGTTCCTGACGCAACTGGCTGTTGAGGTCCCCATGTGGCGCCTCATCATCATTGCCTTGGGCTCATATTTTTTTCTTTACCTGGGTGCTGCAAGCTTGCTTGGGGATGGTGGCAACATTGTTGCCCTGGTCATCGGTTTCATCATGACCTTGCTGCCATTTGCCGTGGTCGGCGAAGTGGCAACCCGTGGCATCCTGTACGCCTGGCTGATGGTATTGATCCCGATGGGTGTGATTGCCGTGTTCCATATCGTGGCCGGTCGCTCAAGCAGTGTTATCTTGCAGCAAAAACTCGCCGCAAGGCTCATGAAGCTGGCCGAGGCACTTGAGTATCGTGCCAAGTCCCCGGGCAAGGTGGATGACCCGGTCAACCAGGAGCTGATCAGACTTTTACGCACTGGAGACAGTGAGATGCAGAATAGCCTGAAGCTGATCCGGCTGTTTCATCTGCTGCCCAGTGCCCAAAGCAACGCCCTGCAAGCGGCGATCATGCGATCACAGGCCATGCTCATCCATCTGTGTGCCGCTTTGCTGTTTGACAATACCCAATATGGTGACGAACCGCCCACGTCTGGCGGTACGCCATGCAGCCAGTCCATGCAAGTGCTGGCCGGCCATCTCAGGCAACTTGCGAGATTGCTGCACAATGGCAAACTGATTGATGCCATCCGGCTGAAAGCTCCTTTCAGCAACGACACGATGCAGGATCCCCTGTTTCACATTGCAGCCAGCCTTTTCAAGCCGGACAGACCGCACAACAAAGCGGGCAATCAAGTAAAGGCGCCAAAGCTCGAGCCCAGTGGAGGTTTCTTCAAACCTGATGCGTTTACCAATCCCAACTACTCCAGGTTTGCCCTCAAGACCACAGCTGCAGCAATCCTCGCTTACATCATCTATACCAGCATCCAGTGGGATGGCATCCATACTGCGATGATCACATGCTATGTCGCCGCACTGGGAACGACCGGTGAAACCGTGCATAAGCTTGTCTTGCGTATCACTGGTTGTCTGATCGGTGCTGCGCTGGGAATGGCATCGCTTGCCTTTCTGATGCCACACATGACATCCATTACCCAGTTGGTGGCGCTGGTTTTTCTGGGAATACTGCTGTCAGCCTGGGTTTCAAGTGGTTCAGAGCGCATATCCTACGCGGGAATCCAGGTTGGATTGGCTTTCCTCATGACCGTATTGCAGGGATTCGGACCTGATGTCCAGATGTCAGTGGCCACTGACCGGATCTATGGCATTTTGCTCGGCAATGCGCTGCTCTTTATCGCATTTACCCAGATCTGGCCTGTCACTGTTGTCTCCAGTGCCCAGGATAAGCTGGGCAAATGCCGCCAATGGCTTGAACGCTGGGAGCAACTCGGTCCCCAACCCTTTGAAGTCAGGTACAGGCTCTTTAACCAGATTCTGGACACGCTGGAACAATCGCGCGAAGAGCTGGTCTACAACCGCTTCGAACCCAAGAAAATCCAAGCTAGCGATCGAGAACTGCGAGATTTGCGAACGACCATCGATGCCTTCGAACGACAGGCCATCACTCTGGTCCTGGGTGAAGCGATAATCAGCCCTGCTGCACTCAGTCCAGGTCATGGTGGCTTGGCAAACGCGCAAATCGACCATGCTGGCCTGGATGCAGAAAGTTGCATGCGACCGGGAACAATCCCGGGGCAGTAACTGCAGCCCTTCTGCCGAAATACATTTACCATGTTGAACTTGAGTCTTGCCACGGCACAGATCCACAGACCTAACCCTGACACTCTTTAGCCTTGTGAATACGATACTCCGGTTCTTACCTGCTCTCAGATCAACATCACTGCGTTGCCGAATTGCGGCCGTGATCAGTGCGTCAGTCCTGGTGGCTGGCTGCGCGACCCAGGCACTGGACCAGGCACCCCCATCAGCCGACCAGCCGTGGCATGATCCGCAGTTAAGCGCAAGCAGACCTGCTCCGTCTACCAAACCCGGGCAACCTGCTGTGGTCGACTTCAGCATCGCACAAGCACCATTGACCAACCCACAACATTGGAATATCAATCTCGACCCCAAGAAACGCTACACACTGGCCGAACTTATCGACATTGCACAGTCGAACAACCCGTCGACCCGTGCTGCCTGGAACAGGGCTCGGGAGGCAGCACTGGCAACTGGCATGGTTGAGGCCACGTTTTTGCCGATGATTTCTGCCAACGCCATCGGCGGCTACCAGCAAACCAACATTCCTTCACAACTGATCATCGGGCCAAGCCAGTTCACCACAGACTTGAGCGGCACGGTTGCAGCCCTGACTTTTGGATGGCTGGTCTTTGATTTCGGGCAAAGGATCGCATTGCTTGAATCAGCCAAGCAGCTTTCCAGAGCGGCCAATATCCTTTTCAATGCCGAACACCAGAAAGTCATCTGGCAAGTCACCACCAGGTACTACAACTATGTCCTGGCCAAAAGGCAACTGGAGCTCGCCAACCAAGCCTTGAAATATCGTCAGAGCATCGCCAGCGCCGCCAAGGCAAAACAAAAGGCAGGCCTGGGCACTGTGGTGGAAACCGCATTGGCCGAGCAATGGCTCAAGCAAGCAGAACTGCACAAGGTGAACATGCAGGGGCTGCTCAAGAATGCATACCTCAACCTGCTGGCCTCAGCCGGTATTGCCCCGACCACCAATATCAGCATCGCAGTTCCAGATGAACAGATTGCAACCCAACACCTGCGCAACAACCTGAACCTGTCAACCCAGGCACTTGAAGCATCAGTCAGTTCACGCCCTGACGTAGCCGCAAGCTATGCTGCACTGCAGGCAGCTCGTGCAAACATCGATGCCGTCAAGGCAGACTTCTTCCCCAAGGTGTATCTGGCTGGCGCGCTGGCATCGAGCAACACCACCTTCGACTTGCAAGGACTGCCCTCGCTAAGCCAGCAGATGAATTCCTCTGGCATCCTGTTTGGGGTGACTTTGCCACTGTATGACGGCGGCTTGAGAAATGCACGGCTGGTCTCGGCGCAGATCCGTACAGAGCAAGCTGAGCAGAACTACGAACAGTTGCAGCGCGATGCCATCCGGGAAATCGTCCTGGCCCAAACCATGCTTGAATCGGCGTTGCAAAGTGCAGAAACCGCGCGCTCATTGGTCAAGACCGCCAAAATCGCCTATGACGCAGCACTGGGTGCCTACCGTGAAGGGCTGGGCACAATCACTATGGTCAATGAAGCCGCTGACAGCTTGCTTACTGCCAGGCAGGCACTGGCAGAATCGGAAACAGCAAGTATTGTGAGCGCTGCCAACCTGGCCATGGCAATGGGTCGCATGACCTCTGCCAATGCTGCAACCGGACTTGCGACAGGCAACAAGACAATACCTGCAGCCCAATAAAAAGCCATCCTCTGTCCGACTACAGATCGAGGATGGCCATTTTTATTCTTATTGCAGGTTTCTTCTTGCTTGTTCTATCTTCTTGCTTCTTCTTCAATCAAGCTGCGTTACCTGCAGGGTTACGCAGCCCTATTCAGACGACCAGGACTTCAAGCTGTCCAAGCCCTTCAAATTTGCCGATCATGCGGTCACCCTTGACCACAGGGCCAACACCTTCCGGTGTTCCCGTAAAGATCAGATCACCTTCTTTGAGCTCAAACAAGCCTGACAGGTAGGAAATGCTTTCCGGGATGCTCCAGATCAGCTTGTCTAGGTTGCTGTGCTGCTTGATGACGCCGTTGACCTCAAGCGAAATCTCACCTTTGTCGATGATACCGGTACGTGTGACAGGGTGGATCGGTCCGATCGGGCCTGCATTGTCAAAGGCCTTACCCACTTCCCACGGGCGACCCAGCTTCTTGGCATCATTCTGCAAATCACGGCGCGTCATGTCCAGGCCCAAGGCGTAGCCAAAGATGCACTCATTGGCTTTTTCTACAGGAATGTCACGTCCGCCCTTACCCAAGGCCACCACCAATTCCATCTCATAGTGAAGGTTCTGTGTTTTGGAGGGGTAAGGCAACTTACCTTGGGTTCCGTCAGGAATGACCATCAAAGCATCAGCTGGTTTGGAAAAAAAGAACGGATCTTCCCGGCCAGTAAAGCCCATTTCCTTAGCATGTTCGACGTAGTTACGGCCTACGCAGTAGACACGACGAACCGGATATTTGCTGCTGCTACCAACAACAGGAATGGCCACAACAGGCGGTGGAGCAAAAACGTAATCGGACATGAAAATCCCCATGACTGTGGATGCAAACCTTGACCGGACATGCTTGCCAGAAGATGTCAGTCACACTGTTGTGACTGATTCTATATCAGATGTGTACCGCTTTGCGGCGAGTACATTGCCTGCGCCATCATCTGGGTTTCTGGTTTGCAAGGATGTTTGCCTGCATGCGCCGTGCGCATCGACATGCAGCGGTATTGAGGTGGCGATATGTGCATGGCCATTAATCAAAATTTGCAGCGCCAAAACTCCACAACCAGTTGTAAAATTCCACGGTTATGTTGTCTTTAAGCTAAGTTGCCTGCCATTTCGGGTCTCTATCCACCGGCATTTCCATTTGCCCATGAAGAGGACTGCGACCAAGTGCAGGTACATTGTCAGCCACATCTCTTATCTGGTAATCCATCCAAATGTCATTTGAAAAAGTCACCCCAGGCGACAAGGCACCTGAAGTATTCAATGTTGTCATCGAAATCCCGATGAATGCCGATCCGATCAAATACGAGATCGACAAAGAAACTGGCGCCATTTTTGTGGACCGTTTCATGACCACGGCCATGCACTACCCCACCAACTACGGTTTTGTGCCGCAAACATTGAGTGGCGACGGCGACCCAGTGGACGTACTGGTCATGACCCCGTTCCCATTGATGCCCGGCGTTGTCGTTCCCTGCCGTGCATTGGGCATCCTCAAGATGACCGACGAAGCGGGCGAAGACGGCAAGGTTCTGGCGGTTCCCACAACCAAGATCCTGCCGATCTACAGCAATCTGCAAAAGCCTGAAGACTTGCACCCAATTCAACTCAAGGCCATTGCCCATTTCTTTGAGCACTACAAAGATCTGGAAGAAGGCAAATGGGTCAAAGTCACAGGATGGGAAGGTCCTGAAGCTGCCAAGAAAGAAATCACCGACGGCATTGCCAACTACCGTGCCCAGCAAGGCTGATCCACTCTGAACCAGACTTGACTTTCTTCCCGGCCTGAAGACCGGTGATTCCAACAACGCTCGTTGCGGCATCAAGCCGCAACGGGTCGCTTCAGCGGGTTCCTGCTGCTGGCAACCTCACTGCATCACTCTTTTCAAGGGCGCAACTGGCGTCTCCCGCCCTGAGAATGTTGATCGTGCCAACCACATCGGCGCTCTCCTCGAATCCGTAAGCAACACATCAAAACCTGGTCTGTGTGCACCGGTTGTCGGCTGACACAAGACCCGCAGCAAGTATTTTCAACCTGGTGTCTCTTGCCCCGTGTCATTGACAGTAGAGCCCTGAAAAGGGGTGCAGCATCTTCGCGATCTCTGCATTTCTGCGCATCAGCGTAAACGCCCTTACCTCACCCCCTTGCGCTTGCTTGCGCTGTTCATCGCTCTTGTCCCGCAACTACGTTCCTGTCTGATGCTGACTGCTTCAAATTACCATCAATTTTTTATTTTTACTAAGTATTTCAAAGCATTGGCGATGATTTCAATAAATAAGTTGACACCATTCAAGCATTGAAATGACACTCTTGAAACCCACAATAAAAACATGCTCGCACGCTTGCTGCAGGAGACAAGCTGATGAAGATGCAATCCTATTGGATGGAGGTCACTGCAGGTCAGGCAAACCTGCAGTTAAAAACATGTGATGTGCCCTCACCAGGGGCTGGCCAGGTCCTCATAAAAGTCAAGGCAACAAGCCTGAACCGGGGCGAATTTCTGCTCGAACACGGCTTGCATGGCGAAGGTACGGCCAAACCCATCGGAATTGAAGCCGCAGGAATTGTACAAGCCTGTGGGCCTGGAGTTACCCAGCTCAAACCGGGCGACGAGGTGCTGGGGCGTTGCAAGGGCGGGTTTTCTGAATATGCAGTCATGGACGTTGCAGAAGCCATTCCTAAACCAGCGTCCCTCACATGGGAACAATCTGCGTCACTGGCTCTGACCTACCTCACAGCCTACGACTGCCTGGTCATTCAGGGTCGAATCAGTCCCGGAGAGTGGGTTCTAATTCCTGGAGTCTCCAGTGGTGTTGGTGTCAGTGCACTGGGCATTGCCAAAGCTTTGGGCGCAAAAGTCATCGGCACGTCAGGCTCACAGCACAAACTCGACAAACTCATGCCGCTTGGTCTGGATATCGGGATCTGTCTGCGTGGCCCTGGCTTCCATGAACAAGTCATGCAAGTCACCGGTCAAAAAGGTGTCGACATTGTCGTCAACACAGTTGGTGGAACGGTCTTTGAGGAATGCCTGGCCAGCATGGCATTCCAAGGCAGACTCGCCACAGTGGGCTACGTTGACAACGTCGTCGAGTCCCGGATCGATCTCAAGCTGCTACATGCACGTCGATTAACCATTTTTGGGGTATCCAACAAACAAAGGACAGCTGCACAAAAGGCCGAGGCTGTACCACAGTTCAAACAACAGATCATGCCGTTTTTTGAGCAGGGGAAGATCGTACCCCTGGTAGACAAAGTCTTTGCATTCCAAGATCTGGCCTTGGCCATTGCCCGGATGCAGGCCAGTGAGCATGTCGGAAAAATAGTCCTGCTTGCACCCTAAAAGCCAGGTTCTTCAGGACTCATCAGAGCCGGGCTGGACAAAGGTCAGACCGCGGCCAACACAATAAACCAGGAGGAAGACCCATCATGAAAATCATACTTTCACGAGTGTTAGTGGCGTTGGCGCTGGGCAGCCTGGCCCCTCAGGCAGCAGCACAAAGCAACTATCCAGACCGTCCCATCAAGCTGGTGGTTGGATTCGCGCCAGGAGGAGCTGCCGACACCACCGCGCGCATCGTTGCTGAAGCGCTTGGCAGGGAACTGGGCCAGCCTATTGTCATTGAAAACAAGCCTGGAGCCGGTTCCAGCATTGCTGCCGATGCGGTCACCAAAGCTGATCCGGATGGCTACACAATGCTTATTGCCAGTCCGAGTTCAATATCGGTCAATCCCGCCATCAATCCCAAGCTGCGCTACAAGGGAACTGACTTGCAACCAGTCACCAAGATCACATCTTCACCACTGATCCTGGCGATCAATCCCGAGCTCAATGTCAACAACGTGCAGGAACTGATCGCGTTGGCCAAAAAGCAGCCAGGTAAGCTGAACTACGCCAGTTCTGGAAATGGATCGGCACCCCATCTGGGCGGGGCATTGCTGAGCGACGTTGCCAAGATTGAACTACAGCACGTGCCATTCAAAGGAGGCGCCCCAGCCATCCAGTCTGTCGTGGCTGGCGACACTCAACTGACAGTCGGAACTCCTCCCTCTGTGATGCCACAGATCAAGTCTGGACGCCTCAAGGGACTGATGGTCACAATGCAGGATGGCTCTTCCCTCTTTCCGGATCTGCCAGGTTCCACAGCCGCAGGAATTCCTGAGTTTGAGCTGGACTTCTGGTACGGATTCTTTGTTCCCAAAGGCACACCACCGGACGTGATCAAGAAGATCTTCGATGCGACACAAAACGCGATGAAAGACCAGAAAGTGATCGACCTACTGGCGGCATCAGGTACTGAAGTATCAGTCTCGAAGTCGCCTGAAGATTTTGCGCAATACCTGCAAGAAAACGAGAAATTCTGGGTCAATCTCGTCAAAAGTGCAGGTGTGACGGCCGAGTAACTTTTAAGGCCATTAACGGCTTTTGCCGGATCTTCTCTCATGCCGACATGAGCCGACCCACAGCACTTAAAAAGAATTATTTCATTCCGGTGTGATCAAGCAGCAGTTTCACCATTGTCAGACGGGCCAGCGGATCGTCTTCTTGCAAGATTTCCAACTTCTGGACGGCATCCAGGTTGATCAGGTTGGCCCACTGGTTCGCCACCCAACCGCACTCATCGAGCCGGTAAGGCCTGCTTACCGGCAAACGATCCTCAAAACCCTGGCGCTGTGACTGGGCGATCAAAGAGCCTAGACGGTCTGCGACAGACTGCAGGTCTGGTGGAATATCAACCGCAATATCTTCTGGCAACATCTCGACACTGGCTCGCCACAAGCCGAGAACATCCCGCTGGGCATCCTGGACATTGAACCGCTGTCCACCCTTGCACATCACCGAGAGCATGCCAGGCTCAACAGGATTGGCTTCAAGGACATGGGCAAGACAGCCCACGGAGCTGAATTTCTCAGTAACACCGGGGGTAAGCACTTCGTTGCCCTCCAGCAAGGTGACAACACCAAATGGCTCACCGGAAGACTGGCAACGTTCAATCAGGTTCAAGTAACGGGCTTCGAAGACCCTCAGGGAGAACTTGGAGTCTGGAAACAGGGGCTGGGACAGCGGAAACAAGGCCAGCATTGTCATGGGTATTCTCGCGTACCTGCGTGGTCATGGCTGCATGCTGCAAAGCTCATGGCACCACCCAAACCCCCACATCCAGTGGGGGCCGAATCATGCCTGGCCATGCAGCACGTCGCTGCTGCAGTCCGGTTCCAGCCAAAGACTGAAACCAGCCGCACTCAAGGTTGTTACTTCGTTTTTTCGTCACCTGATGCAGGCTGTGGCTTGAGGATCGGTGCACCATCATATGGGATCGGAGCACTGTCAAAGTAATCCTCGTAATCGTTTACCGCTGACGATTCACCACCTGACTTGTCCTTGCTCGGCTCAGGCACATGACTTGAAGGAAAGATCGGATGCGCGCTGGCGATTGAGTCTCCAGTCGGGACACTCATCTGTTCAAGAAGATCATCGTCAACCGCACCCAACCCTTCAACATGGTGGATCTTGGGATCGGAAGCCAGGTCTGCTGCCGGCAAATGGGTTTCATCCGCAAGAACTGGAAGTGCCGCGGTGAAAGCCGTGGCTTTGCGCCAGTGGTTCATGGCCATGGACGGCTTACCTAGCCTGTCATAGAGGCTGCCCAGCAGCGCATGAACCTTGGCATCACTGCGCAGTCGCGACGCTTTTTCCAGGTAGCGCTGTGCCTGCCCCCACATCTGACCGATCAGGCAAAGTGCACCGACCGTCATGAGCAGATCAACATCATCGGGGCGCTGCGAGAGCCACTTCTCGGCTTTTTGGAGCCGCGCAACGATCTGATCCTCTGGCGCCTGTGAATATGCAGCAAGAAGCCTGGCATCAAAGCTGTCCTGAATGGCCAACTCCAGGATCTTGCTCGCCTCGCGATGATCACCCTGCTCACTGAAGCCACTGGCACCTGCCAGAGCAATCTCGGGATACAGCCTTTCCTCAGACTTGAGCGACTTCCAGATCTGCAGCCACTGTGCATGATCCTTGGTGTCTCGCAACAGCAACGCCACATGCTTTTCCAGGATACTGCGGGCCTGATCGTTGGAAAGCGCATGCTTGCGCATCAGCATCCTGGTGGTTTCAATGACCTTCTCGTGATTGCCCAGCAACTGGTATGCCTTGAGCAGCAAGCGCATCATGTGCACGTGCTTCTGTGACTCTTGCTTCCAGGCCATCAAGGTTTCCAGTGCTTTGTCAGCCTGTCCTTCCTCAAGCCACAAATCAGCACTGGCCACCGCAACAGCAACACCCATCGACTTGTCATGGGTCATAGTTGAGGCACCCTGCTTGGCCAAACCGAGCATCTCGTCACGTTTCTTGTACTCACCCATTTCATGGGCTGCGCGGGCCGAACTGAGTTGCGACAGAACCTTGCGCCTCAGATCCCTTGAATTGCCGGCCAGGCGCGAAAGAAGTTTTTCTGCCAGTTCGTAATGGCCTTCAAGCAACGCCGCCCATCCTTGCTCGAGCTGGGACTGCTCCGTTTTTTCACGTCGTCCCGCCCTCCAGTCACGGTAACGGCCTGGCGCATCCACCAGCCAGCCAATGATTTTCAGCAGAAAATAAATCACGGCAAAGGCCACGATCACGAGCATCAGGCCAAATGCCAATGAAACCTGGACTCTCCACTCGCCCACGACGACAAGCACATTGCCCGGATAGGTCTGGACCAGAACAGCCAGGGCAACCGCAAGTACTATCAGAAATATCGTCCAAAACCAGGCTCGCATTAGTGACTATCTCCCGAAGCAGCCGGAACGGTTACAGCTTGTGCAGCCACTGCCAGCGCACTCAGGCTTTCTGTCAATGGCTTGGCATCAATGGATACCGGCACACTGCGCAATTCCTGCAGAAGTTTCAGCGCAGCACGGACATCAACCGACTCGCCGTCATAGTAGGTGTGCAGCATACTAATGGCTGCATCCAATTCAGCTTCCCAGATAGGATTCTGGCGGTTAAGCAGTGCCAGTTGTGCTCCCAGAAGGACCGATCGCAAGTTCGTGCGCACCAGCATCGCCTGCTCATCGGACAACAGCAATACGGACGGGGAATCAACTCGGCGGATCTGCATCAGGTCAGAGAATTCCTTTGACGCAACACTGCCGATGCTCGCAGCAATATCACCTGCCTCATTGAGAATGCGCTTCCACCATGGCAGTTCTTCTGCTACAGGCTGGCTTGAGGATTCCTGTGCGTTACCATCAGAAGCGGAAACGGTATCAGCCTGTTGAAGCGACTTGCTGCCAGTGCCCTGCATGGCCACAGGCTTGGGTGCAACGATGTCTGGAACCAGCAAGGGGGCCTTTTCTGACAGGGCAACAACCTTGCCCAATTGATCTGACAGCGTTGAAACATCCACCAGAGGCAATGCCCTCAGGCGCTCAAGATCGACATTGATCGCATTGGTCAATGCCACAAAATGCTCCTGCCCCTGATGGCCCTGGATCATGTCCAACGCACCTTCCAGCACCGAAATCGCACCGCTGACCTGTCCGGTCAGAACCAGTTGCTGACCAAGGTTGAGCAACCTTCTCAGGTAGTTCACCAGAAGGCGGTCATCAAGCGACTGGCTGAAGGACTGCCATGCTGAATCCGCCGACATCATGTCTTTGCGCAGGCGCTGCAAGTCTTTCTGCAGGTTGGAAATCTGCTCGGACTGCGCGTGGTTCTGGGCCAGTGACTTGCGCACTTCGCCAGCCAGGTTCATCACTTGCTGGTCCGAGTGCTGAAGGCGATCGGCCACTTCACGGGAAACCAACTCGAAGCGCTGGTTCTGCCACCACATGGCGAGCACCAGTATGACGACCAGAACAGCAAAGAGCCCTGACAGCCAGACAAACAGCCCGTTGCCCGAGCCAGAGCGCGACTGCTTGCGAGCAACAACTGCTGCAAGATCTGCTTGCGCACTGGACGCAGAGCCAGCGACCGTGCTGGGTGTTGCCTTGCCTGCTGTTTCACGGGAAGAAGATCCCTGCTTCTTGCCGGGTTCAACCTTGTCTGATGACGCTTTGCCCGCGTTGTTATCAGACGGCTTGGCACCTTTTGTCTTTTCCTGACCTGCCTTGCCAGCCAGGGCAACAGTCTGCTCTTCCTTTTTCTCATTACCTGAGGAAGAGGATGGTATCGATGGGGTTTTGTCTTTATCAGCTGTCATAGCTCTGATTGTAGCCCTTCGCTTGTTTCAGTAATGGCTGATCGTAACCTTGAGTAGACCGATCACACAAACTGACCAGTTACCACATGCACATTATCCATGAAAGTTGGAAATGGATGTGAAGGTTTCAAGCTCAACAATCGGTATTGTCCTGGCCCAACATGGTCTGCCTCAGGATCATGAATGCCTGCCAAAGCGCATCCTCTTGCGGATCTGTCAGAAACACCGGTTGGTTGACTGCTTTTACAGCCATGGCTTGAGCAAGCTCCACTGCCTTGCACACGAGCCTTGGATGCGTCAACACGAAAGCTGCAGGACAGACCACCTTCAAAAGGCCAGCGTCGTTCAGTGAGGACTGTAGCGCCGCGATCCCGTGTGGGCTGGTCATGAGCCAGATACCCGCATGCATGCCGTCCGAAGACCACTGCAGCAAAGTCTGACGGGCTGCCTCGGAAACCGGGTTGACCCTGCGCTCATAGAGGTGCAACACCTTGACCTCTGCCCCCTTTCCCTTGATAGCATGCTCCAGCCATTGTCTGCCGTCTTTACCCGCCACGATCAAGACTCGCGACTTTGCCGTGACATGCTCTGAGAGGCTCGCCCAAAGACCTTCGGAATCCTGAGACACGCCCGCAGCAGGCATCATCAGCTGCGGCAACGCATCCTGGCTTTCAAGGTCATCAAGAATCGCGCGTGCTGTTGAGGCACCAACAACGGCAATGCCAGTGTTTGACGGCCATGGTTTGTCCAACTGGCTGTAATACAGATGCCAAGCCGTGCGGCTGACAAACATCACCCAGTCATAGTGAACCGGCAAGAACTCTTGCGTGATTTCAACGTCAAGGCTGGCTAGCTGCAATGCAGGTAAGGAAAGGACATCCCAACCCTGCTCCTGCAGCTTCTGTTCAAGAGATTGCTGCCTTTGGGCTGGACGTGTCAGTACAACCCTGAGTGGCAGCCCTTGCAGCAAGGAACGGGCAGCGGCAGTGCACCCTTGTCCTGACAACAGATCAATGACCTGATGCATCCCTTCAGGGTTGGCAACATGACTGTCAGCCACGCAATGCCCATTCATTTCAATGCGCCTCCCCCAACATGCCACTGGCAGCAAACCCTCTTAATCAGCCTGGAGAAACTGCTCCAGCAATGGCGTTGCACCATTGGCAAGTAACTCTTCGGCCACCTGTTGACCCATGGCATCTGCCTGCTCCACAGTACCTGTTGCGCTGGCCTGTAGCATCTGCCTGCCATCAGGCGTGGCAACAAGAGCTCGCAAGGATAGCCTGGTGCTGTCTTTGGGATCGATAGTGGCGTGTGCAGCCAGCGGTACCGAGCACGAACCGCCCAGACGTCTTGAAACTGCACGTTCTGCAATGGCGCAGGCCGTGGTCTTCTGACACGACAACCGTTTGACCAGCTCAATGACATCTGTGCGGTGCTGGCAGACTTCAATTCCCAAAGCACCTTGCCCGACTGCTGGCAAGATTGTCTCGACAGGCAGCACCTTGCGGATGCGTGACTCAAGGCCCAGTCGCTGCAAGCCAGCAGCCGCCAGCACGATCGCATCGAACTGGCCATCATCGAGCTTGGAAAGGCGCGTATCCAGGTTTCCGCGCAAAGGCTTGACCACGATGTCTGGACGCAAGCGCCTGAGTTGCGCCTCGCGTCTCAAGCTTGATGTACCAACGATCGCCCCATGTGGCAGCTCATCCAGACTGGCGTATTTGTTGGATACCCAAGCGTCCCTGACTTCGGCCCGAGGCAGGATGCTGGCAAGCACAAATCCTTCCGGCATCACCACAGGTACGTCTTTCAGGGAATGCACTGCCAGATCAGCTCGCCCATCGGCCAGTGCCATTTCCAGTTCCTTGATGAACAGCCCCTTGCCGCCGACCTTCTGCAGGCTACGGTCCAGTATTTCATCACCACGGGTACTGAGCCTGAGCAATTCCACCTCAAGCCCTTCAACCGCTGCCATCAGCAGCGAACGAACATGCTCGGCTTGCCAGACAGCAAGCCTGCTGGCCCTTGTTGCAATGATCAAAGGCCTATCAAAAGATGAGTTATCTGTCACGATCAGCGCAAGTAGTTAAGAACGATGGCCAACACTATACCTATTGCTCCAACCAGCGCCAAACGCTGCAGAATCGTCATACCTTGCTTGCTGTCTTGACCAGCTTGTTGCTCAGCCATAAATATCCTTTCTTTCAACCACATATACGAACAACCCCGGCACCGGGAGTTTCCGATAACCATGAATTGTTTTTTCAAGGCGCAATCTTGCGCCCTTGAACTGCCAAGTGTAACCCCTGACAGTCAGGCAAGACATTGATATATCACAACCGCAGGATCAAAGCTGCAAGATTTGGCAGATGCTGCCATGGCCTATGGCTGCATCTGGTGATTTTTGATCCGGCAGATACAAAATCGGCCAGAAGCTACACGCCACTGGCCGAATTTCAGAGGCTTTCAAACGCCCCATCGATCAAGACACAATCCTGATCAGAGTACCGACTTGAGCAGTTTGCCCATTTCGGATGGGTTGCGTGTGGTCTTGATGCCGCACTCTTCCATAATGGCAAGCTTGGCATCCGCTGTATCTTCACCACCGGAGATCAGGGCGCCTGCGTGTCCCATACGTTTGCCAGCCGGTGCGGTCACGCCAGCGATGAAGCCAACCACGGGCTTTTTCATGTTGTCCTTGGCCCAGCGTGCTGCGTTGACCTCGTCCGGTCCACCGATTTCACCGATCATGATGACAGCTTCGGTTTCTGGATCTTCATTGAACATCTTCAGGACATCGATATGCTTGAGACCGTTGATGGGGTCGCCACCGATACCGACTGCACTTGACTGGCCCAGTCCCAATTCTGTCACCTGAGCAACCGCTTCGTAAGTCAGCGTGCCGGAACGGCTGACGATACCTACCTTACCCTTACGGTGAATGTGACCAGGCATGATACCGATCTTGATTTCATCCGGTGTAATCAATCCGGGGCAGTTCGGTCCAAGCAACAAGGTCTTGCTGTTCATGGCAGCCATCTTGCTCTTGACTTCGAGCATGTCACGCACAGGAATGCCTTCCGTGATGCAGATCACGAGGTCAAGACCTGCCTCAACGCCTTCCATGATGGCAGCTGCAGCGCCTGCTGGCGGAACATAGATTACGGAAACTGTGGCGCCGGTTGCTTCCTTGGCTTCAGCCACTGTGCCATAGATTGGAATACCCTCAAAATCCTCGCCTGCCTTCTTGGGGTTGACGCCTGCTACAAATGCTTCCCTGCCGTTAGCATAATCACGGCACATACGGGTATGGAACTGGCCTGTCTTGCCAGTGATACCTTGAGTGATGACCTTGGTGTCCTTGTTGATCAAAATCGACATTTTGTAATCCCCGTCATTATTTGGCAGCTGCCACTACTGCAGTTGCAGCTTCTGCCATGGTGTCAGCGCTGATGATTGGCAGGCCGGATTCGGCCAGCATCTTCTTGCCCAGCTCTTCGTTGGTACCTTTCATGCGTACCACAAGCGGAACATTGAGGCTGACAGCCTTGCAGGCGGTAATCACGCCTTCAGCGATAACATCGCAGCGCATAATGCCACCGAAAATGTTGACCAGGATCGCGCGAACATCTTTGTTCTTGAGCATGATCTTGAATGCTTCGGTAACTTTCTGTGCAGTTGCGCTGCCACCGACGTCCAGGAAGTTTGCGGGTTCACCACCAAACAGCTTGATGGTGTCCATGGTTGCCATGGCCAGTCCGGCACCGTTGACCAGACATCCGATGTTGCCATCGAGCTGGATGTAAGCCAAGTCGAATTTGCTTGCTTCGATTTCGGCAGGATCCTCTTCATCCAGGTCACGATAAGCCACGATCTCGGGATGGCGGAACAGTGCGTTCGAGTCGAAGTTGAACTTGGCATCCAGGGCAATGATGTCACCCGAGCCGGTCAGGATCAGTGGGTTGATCTCAGCCAGCGATGCATCAGTCTCCCAGTAGGCCTGGTAGAGCTTTCTGAACTCGGAAGCAGCTTTTTCAACGGATGCTTCCGGAACACCGATACCACGGGCAAGCTCACGTGCCTTCTCTTCAGTAAAGCCTTCCAGTGGATCGACAAAAACCTTGAGGATCTTCTCAGGGGTCTTGGCAGCCACCTCCTCAATGTCCATGCCACCTTCGCTGGAGGCCATGACGCAAACCTTCTGTGTGGCGCGATCTGTCACGATGCCCACATAGTATTCTTTCTTGATGTCGGCACCCTCCTCGATCAGGAGACGGCGCACTTTCTGTCCTTCAGGGCCAGTCTGGTGAGTAACCAGCTGCATGCCAAGAATCTCACTTGCCAGCTTCCTGACCTCTTCGATCGAGCGTGCCAGCTTTACACCACCGCCCTTGCCGCGCCCTCCGGCATGAATCTGGGCCTTGACAACCCAAACTGGTCCGCCAAGCTGCTCAGCAGCCTTGACTGCCTCTTCGACGCTGAACGCCGGAATGCCGCGTGGCACCGTTACGCCAAACTTGCGCAACAATTCCTTGCCTTGATATTCGTGGATTTTCATGAGAACCCTGTCTATCGGTCGTTAAACTTGGAATACAAAGCTGATGCTCGCACCCTGAAGGAATTGCCAGTGGTTACCGGCAATCCAGAGATGCTTACGCTCAACTGCCTGAGTGCTCCACCTTACCCTCCACAGCCAGTGGCACATACCATTCAGGATGGAACTCCCGAACAATAGGTCCGTGCTCACTTAGCGCATGACAGCCGCCAATCTGAAATGGTTTGCGTCCTTTGGGTTGCGCAGGTTGGCTTGCCTTGAAACTTGCCCTCGTCTGTAGCGCCACGGTCGGAAGAATTCCTGCCAGTTCTGTCATGTGGGAGCAGCCAGCAGTCCTGGCAAAACGTTCCTTGACAGCCTGTCTGAACCCTTTGAGAAGGTTCATGCCCACCATATCGCCGTAATCAGGTGCGATACAGGTGCAGTTTTCACCATAAGGTGCAGCATCATAGGCTGCCATGGCCGCTACGATATTGAATTCACGGTCAAACGTGATCCTGATATGCATGTGGTGGATGGCTTCACCAGCATGCCGCTTGGAACCACTCCTGCGGTCGAAGTCATATGACTTGGTATCGATCAGTTCAGCCTCGATATCCCATAGGCCATCTGTCCTTTCAAAGGAATGCGCCCTGATGTACCGGTTGTGCATCGGTGAACGCGGATAGTCTGGTGGAGGTAACGGCATGAGACTTTGGTCAATTCAACGCAGGTTGGTTCAAAACAGTCGGGAAGTATACCGCGATCTGGCCCTGTTGCACGCGCCGGAAGCCCGACTTAACCTGCAATTAAGACAAATATTCACAAATAGTTATAGCAAACTATACAGGTCGCCAACCGACTTTGCCCAAGTTTGGGGCACTGTTGCATATCTTAGAGCCCGATATCATCGGGCTGAAACTTCCCTGAAAGAACCTTCCTGACAACAGCTGCATCAAACCCCCTGCTGGCCAGAAACCGGGCTTGCCGTGCATATTCCTTGGCATCCGATGGCATCCCCGTGCTGGCAAACTTCTTTTGCCAGACCTGCCAGGCCCTTTGCTCTTCGGACTCCTTGAGCCGCTGCATGCTTTCACGAATCAAATGCTCGTCAATGCCTCGCTCACGCAGCGAGTCGGCAATGAGCCTTGATCCATGTCTTTGAGACTTGCTTGATTCGAATGCCTCGACAAAGCGTTGATCTGACTGCCAGCCCTCCTTCTCCAGGTCCATCAAGACGTTCTCGACTTCCTGAGGGTCCTGGGAGTAGGCGGCAAGCTTGCGCTCCAGTTCTTTCCTTGAATGCTCGCGCAAGCTCAGCCACCGGACTGCGCGGGCCTTGAGGGTGATCTGGGCGCCGCCGACCTTCATGGCCGTTCCAGGTGTACGTTTACTGACCATCACCGTCTTTTGCGGTAGCAGCACCAGGCTCGCTCAGCACGGCAACCTTGAAGTGCTGACGCACCTTGTTCTCGATTTCGAGAGCAAGTTCGGGCCTTTCGCGCAGAAACTCGCGGACATTGTCCTTACCCTGCCCGATACGCTCGCCACCGTAGCTAAACCATGACCCCGACTTGTCAATAATCCCGGCCTGGACGCCCAAATCAATGATCTCGCCCTGACGTGAAATACCCGTGCCATAAAGGATGTCAAACTCAGCTTCCTTAAAGGGAGGAGCAACCTTGTTCTTGACCACCTTGACCCGGGTTTCGCTACCGATGACCTCGTCTCCTTTCTTGATCGTGCCAATTCTGCGGATATCAAGACGCACTGACGAATAAAACTTCAAGGCATTGCCGCCGGTCGTGGTTTCAGGGTTACCAAACATCACGCCGATCTTCATGCGGATCTGGTTGATGAAGATCACCATGCAGTTGGTTCTCTTGATCGTTGCTGTCAACTTACGCAGTGCCTGGCTCATCAGACGTGCTTGAAGACCCGGCAGCGAATCGCCCATCTCGCCTTCGATTTCCGCCTTGGGTACCAGTGCAGCCACCGAGTCGATGACGATAAGGTCAACCGAACCCGACCTGACCAGAGCATCTGCAATCTCAAGCGCCTGCTCACCCGTATCGGGCTGGGAAATCAGCAGATCCGTCAGATTTACACCCAGGCGTGCGGCATACTGGACATCCAGAGCATGCTCTGCGTCAATGAATGCGCATGTCCCGCCAATCTTTTGCATTTCTGCGATGACTTGAAGCGTGAGGGTTGTCTTGCCAGAAGACTCAGGGCCGTAAATCTCGATCACACGACCGCGAGGCAATCCTCCTACACCCAGCGCGATATCAAGCCCCAGTGAACCTGTCGAAACAACCTGGATATCGTGCTCCACTTCATTGTCGCCGTATCGCATGATCGATCCTTTGCCGAACTGCTTTTCGATCTGCGATAGCGCGGCAGCCAAGGCCTTGCTTTTTTCTGACTGTGCGGCTGCTGCCAGCTTGGCGGATTTATCGTCCATGAATATTCCTTCAATGCTTGGAGTAAGTGATACAGCCGTGAATCCACTGCTTTGAAGGCTGCACCTGAAACCGTGGATCCATCCTGTTTTGTTGCCATTATCTCATTGCATAATACTGTATATATAGCCAGCATGACAAGCGTTGCTGTTGATCCTGCATGCACCAAAACCGGGAATTCACGTCTAGCCAACTGCGCCCTGCTATGCCAGAATCACGTCAAGTTCATTACCGGTTGAGTCGAGTCAATGAGAATCCTGATCGCCGAAGATGACAATCTTTTGGCGGACGCATTGACCCAGTCCTTGCGTCATGCCGGATATGCCGTGGATTATGTCAACGATGGTGCTAAAGCCGATACGGCTCTTCGCTCCCAGGAATTTGACTTGCTGATCCTTGATCTTGGATTGCCACGGATGTCCGGGCTTGAGGTCTTGCAAAACCTTCGCACCTACAACACCTCACTTCCTGTACTCATCCTTACAGCAGCTGACTCGATAGAGCAGCGGGTTCGCGGTCTTGACCTGGGTGCCGATGACTACATGGCCAAGCCGTTTGCGCTAAGCGAACTTGAAGCACGCGTGCGGGCACTGGCTCGCAGGGGCCATGGTGCCGGTACCAGCATGATGCGTCATGGCAAACTGGTTTTCGACCAGGTCGGCCGCATTGCCATGGTTGATGACAAGCCACTGGACCTGTCCGCCAGGGAAATCAGCCTGCTTGAGATCCTGCTGCTCAGGGCAGGACGGATGGTGAACAAGAACCAGATTGTCGATCATCTGTGCCAATGGGGTGAAGAAGTAAGCTCCAACGCAATTGAAGTCTATGTGCACAGGCTGCGCAAAAAACTGGAGCCCAGCGGTGTGCGAATTGCCACTGTTCGTGGATTGGGATACTGCCTGCAGAGAATCACAGAAGACCAACACAATGGATAGCCATCGCCAAAGGTTGCCTGGTAGCGCCGAGCCACGCAGGGATACTTCCTGGGCAGATTCGGACACAGCTGCAGACAACTCGCAGGCATCCTCATCCGGATCATCGCCGACTTATCACAGACGATCCCTGCTTGGAGAAATCCTGGACTGGATGCTGGCGCCGCTCTTTCTTCTGTGGCCCATGAGCATTGCCATTACCTATGTCGTGGCTCAAGACATTGCCAATACTCCCTATGACAAATCCCTTGGGAATGCACTGGCTGTCATTGCCAATGAAATCCAGCACCACAGCATCAAGCCTGACAGCCGTTTTACTCCGCTCATCCACTTGAGCGACTCAGCCAAAACCGCATTACGCATCCAGGAAAACTCCGGCATCTTCTGGAAAGCGCAATTGCCCAATGGCGAAGTCATTGGCGGCGACGCCATGCTTCCCAGTCCTCCAAAACCCGATGGCTGGCAGCCCGGAGAGGTTCTTTACCAGGACGAATCCATCAGCGGCCACAAACTGCGCATCGCCTATACATGGATTCATTCACCCTTTGATGCCAGCCAGCAACTTTTACTTGTGACCGCTGAAGGGACTGAAAGCCGTGCAGACCTGGCAAACAAAATCATCAAAGGCGTCATCATTCCACAGTTTCTGGTACTACCACTTGCAGTACTGCTGGTCTGGTTCGGTCTCTCCCGGGGCGTGGCTCCGATCAATGCATTACAGCAAAGGCTAAGATCCAGGCAACCTGATGATCTCTCTGCCATTGATGACTCATCAACGCCCCTTGAGATTGCTCCCCTTGTGATGGCCATGAACGAGTTGCTGGCCAGACTGTCTGGCAACATCGAAGCTCAGCGTCGGTTTGTAGCGGATGCCGCACATCAACTCAAGACACCCCTGGCGGGTCTGCGCGCACATGCTGAACTGGCGCTGAAGACTGCAACCAATCCCGATACAGCGGCCAATCTGCGAAAAATTGTCGACAGTACTGTCAGGGCCACACGTCTCATGAACCAGTTGCTGTTGATGGCCAGTGCCGAACATTCCGAACAGGTTGAATACCATCCTCTGGATATCTGCCTTCTGGCACGAAACACCTGTGAACAATGGGTGCCTGCAGCTCTGGAGGCCGGCATTGATCTGGGATATGAGGGTCCAGAATCAGGCGTGCTGATACGAGGCCAAGGAATCCTGCTGACAGAAGCATTGAATAACTTGATCGACAATGCGCTACGATATGTTCCCGAGTCAGGTCATGTCACCATTGGCGTAAAAACAACACAGCAACACGTGGAACTGACTGTGCGTGATTCCGGCCCAGGTATCGCTGCACAAGATCGGGACAGGATTTTTGACCGGTTCTACAGGGTCCTGGGTTCAAAAGGCCATGGTAGCGGCCTGGGTCTGGCAATCGTCAAAGAGATCGTGACACGCCACAAAGGAGCCATTTCTGTCTCAGATGCACAACCTGGCGCAGTACCACCAGGCACACAATTCACCATCGTTTTTGAGAGGTTCTGGCCTGACTCCACCTGAATGACTTGCATCAACAAGTTTTCTGTCGCAATCTTACGTTAGGTTGCACTGATAGGCCCGTTAAGACATACTGATAAATATTGATGACCAGATAGTTAGAATGAATGTGTCAGGTTCCTGTCAGGTTGTATGACTATCATGTTTCATGGGAAAGTTTTAAGAAAGATTTTATTTTCAGCTGCCAACTTGATGGAATTTGCTAAAAAATCACTAAAAACTAGTGATTTACCCGAATTTCGGACTAATCCTAGTCACAAGTCATGACGGTAGGTGGAAAATTAGATAACTTTTTGTCAGATATTGTTCTTTTGAAGAGATTACATGGTGGGAGCGGTTGCTGATCATTGCAGGCCAGAAGCAGAATAAAACAACCAGCAGTAATCAGACAGAATTAGAAGGAACGGCTCTCGCCAACGGTCCCCCGCCGGATGGGACTGCTGCACCCTACCGGCTTTTTGCCTCTCCAACGAAAATTGGAGAGGTTTTTTTTGCCCATCAACTACTCTGCTGTATCAGCAGGCACACCATGCAGGCATTGTTCTGCCGCGGCAGCTAACACCCTGCGCACATTTCAAAGCAGTGTTTTTCCTATGGATTGAAGTTCGGATTGGTCACTGCAGGCTCATGCACTACACTTGTAGTCTTTTTCTCACTGGGTAAATGCAACATGTGGTTCAAGAATCTTAAGGTTTTCAGACTCGCACCTCACTGGGCAAAGAACTGGGCAGAAATTGACAAAGCACTCTTAAGCCATCAGTTCACCCCAGCCCAGGATCAAACCGGGGTTTCCGAAGGATGGGTCAAGCCCAGGGAAGATGACGATCGACTGGCGGTCAGCGTTTCCGGTCAGATTCTGATGGCCTACCGTGTTGAAAAAAAGTTGTTACCTGCAACGGTAGTCAACCAGGAGGTCAAGGCACGCGCCCAGATCCTTGAGGCCGAGCAAGGTTACCGCCCAGGGCGCAAGCAGATGAAAGACCTCAAGGAGATGGTCACGGAGTCATTGTTGCCAAGGGCTTTCAGCATTGCCCGCGATATCCGGGTCTGGATTGATCCGGTCAACCAGTGGCTGGTTATCGATGCAGCCGCCTCGGCACAAACCGAAGCCATCTTGTCTGCACTGGGCAAAACCATGCACCCGTACCCGGTTGAGCCGCTCAGGCTTAACCAGTCCACAGCGAACCTGATGACAACGTGGCTGATCAACGGCGAGGCCCCAGAAGGTTTTTCCATTGATGCTGACAGCCAGTGGCAGTCCGGCAGCCACAGCGCGAGCGTGATCCGTTATGCCAAGCACGCAGTCTCACCCGAGGAAATCGCAAAACATGTCGAAGCAGGCTACCAATGCACCCGTCTTGCCTTGACCTGGCAAGATCGGATCAGCTTTGTGCTGACTGATACCGCCGATTTCAAGCGAATTTCCGCCCTGGATATTCTTGAAGAAAGAGCCAAAGCAGAAGGAGCAACCTCCGAACAGGAAAAACTCGACACTGACTTCACGCTGATGACATCTGAACTTAACCAGCTCCTGCAGGAACTCATGCCTGCTCTGGGCGAAGAACGAAGCTAGACCCTTGGCAGCCAACCAAGGTGTCAATACACGATTCTTCACAAACCCTAAACTTGAAACGCCATGATTGAAGGATTTCATTCCCAGCGCATTGAAGGACTTCCGGACCACTTGCTAGAAATCCGGCTGACACAGGTTGAAGGATTTGACGGCGAGCCACCAGCGTCACTGACTGTGATTCTGGCGGTAGGCCCGGCCGATCCCAATGCCCTGACCTATCTCGTCCCGCGCAGTGTTTTTGAAAGGGAGCACAATGTCCATGTCGGCTCACTAGGACATCAGGACAACAACCTGCTTTATGCCATGTACGACGTACTTGAAGTCATGGATGCCGACGATATCGTTGTCTTTCTGTGTGAAGACAACGATATCCTGCAGCAAGCCCAGGAAATCCTGCTGGGCAATGCTAGTCAGCCAGAAGACGCAGAATAGCCAGATCCTGTTTGCCGCCGGAAAACACCGGCTGCAATCCTCTGGGCGGCCTACAAAGCCGCCCTTTCACCTTGGATCTGCGCCTTCGCTTGATGCCCGCCCTTCGTTTGCCTCACCTTGATCCTCATTCATGACCATGAAAAGATCCCAGGCAACAAGAAACAGCACAGCAATCAATGGGCCGGCAATAAAGCCGCTAAAACCAAAGACACTCAGCCCGCCAAGGGTTGACAGCAGTACCATGTAGTCTGGCAGGCGTGTGTCCTTGCCGACCAGAACCGGGCGCAACGCATTGTCCACCAGACCGATCACCAATATCCCGTAAAGGCCGAGTATCGTCCCTTTAAACATGTCGCCCGTAATCAGGAAATAGATCGCAACCGGTCCCCAGACCAAACCAGCCCCCACAGCTGGCAGCAACGATAGTACGGCCATCACCGTGCCCCAAAGGGTGGCTGATGCAATATCAAGAGCCCAGAAGATGATGCCTCCCAGAACACCTTGGCAAATGGCAACCACCACATTACCCTTGATAGTGGCGCGTACAACAGTTGCGAACCTGTTGAGAAACTTCTTCTTATGGTCGCTGTGCAATGGCAGTGCATCCGCTATCAACGACTTGATCCTCATGCCATCACGCAGCAGAAAGTACTGCAGATAAAGCATGATGCAAAGCTGGACGACAAATATAAAAGTATTCTGGCCGAAGTTGATCGCCTGGTTACCAACCAGTCGCACCGCCTGGCTGGCGACCTTTGAAATGGAATCCTTGACACTTTGCACATCACCCAATCCCATGCGGTCGAGCCACGGCAGCATGCTCTCTGGCACGGCACTTACGAATCTTTCATAGGCCTCGCCAGCGGTGAAATTCCCACTCTGGACCTGAGAATAGAGCTGCACCAGCTCACCGATCACGGACTGTCCTACCCATGACACAGGAACCAGGACAATCACAATGGCCAAGAACATGGTGATGCAAGTCGCCAGGTTAGGCCAGTCAGGCATGCGGTTGATCAAACGGTTCTGTAACGGCATGAACAGGATCGCGAGAACCACTGCCCAGAATACTGCTACCGCAAAAGGTATCAGCAGCCAGACAAAAGCAAAGGTAACTGCAATCAGCAATATCAGGAAAGTGCGTACTTGCAGAATCTGGTTGGACAATGAATTCTCCCTGCAGACATGGCCTGGTTGCCATCCGGACTGGACAGCGCAGCGTGCATTTTGTCAGAACACCTTGAAATTTACACCTGCTGCCCGCATTTTTATCATGCAAATGTACAGACGGATCAAAAGGTGATGAATTGCTGATCAAATGCCCCCACTGCAGAAAAACGAACCGTATCCCTGCCGAACGTCTTGGCGATGAACCACTTTGCGGGGCATGCCACGAACCTGTGCTCGCACGTGTGATCGAGCTTGATTCAGCTGCACTTCAAGAGGCCATCCAATCAAGTCCAATACCGTTCATTGTCGACTTCTGGGCACCATGGTGCGGCCCCTGCCGAATATTTGCGCCGACATTTGAGGCAAGCGCACAAAGGCACGCTACAGACAAGGTGGTCTTTGCAAAGGTTAATACCGAAGCCGAGCCACACGCAGCATCTGCACACAACATCCGCTCCATACCGACGTTGGCAGTCTTTCAGGCAGGACAGGAACTTGGACGCATCAGCGGAGCACTGCCTCCACAGCAGCTTGAACAGCTCGTCGGGCAAGTTCTGGCCGGAGCCGGCCGCTAGAACTACCTGGCCTAGAACGTCATTGCAACCACTCGACCCTGAGCATGTTGGTCGTGCCGGAGACTCCAAACGGCGTACCAGCAACAATCAGGATTGCCTTGCCGGGCTGGGCAAAGCCTGAGCGTCTGGCGGCTTCAGTTGCATACTTGACTATTTCATCCGAGTTGTTGACATCAGACGACTGGATTGAATGCACACCCCAGACAAGAGAAAGCCGACGAGCAACGGAGCGGTAAGGCGTCATGCTCAGAATTGCACTTTTAGGCCTTTCGTGGGCTACGCGCAAAGTTGTTGCTCCGGACGACGTAAATGCAACGGTCGCAGCAACCGGCAACGTTTCAGCCACAGTCCGGATCGCCGCAGAAATCGCATCCCGGGTGGAACCATCCCGTTCGGACTGCACCGCCTGCATTGTCACTTGCTGCAATGGATCTTTTTCTGTGGCCTGAACGATCCTGTCCATCATCGCAACTGCCTGGACAGGATACTTGCCTGATGCAGATTCTGCTGACAGCATGACAGCGTCCACACCATCATAGATGGCACCTGCCACATCGCTGACCTCTGCCCTGGTTGGGACTGGGGAATTGATCATCGACTCAAGCATCTGCGTCGCCACAACCACGGGCTTGCCCACCTGGCGGCATACCCGGATGATCCGCTTCTGCAGCACTGGAACGTCTTCCGGAGGAAGCTCCACGCCCAGATCACCTCGAGCAACCATGATGGCATCTGCCGCAGCAATGATCGATTCAAGACTTTCAATTGCAGCTGGCTTCTCAAGCTTGGCCATGATGCCGGCCTTCTGTCCCACCAATGCCCTGAGCTCCAGAATATCCTCTGGCCGCTGAACAAAAGACAATGCCACCCAGTCCACACCAAGCTCAAGGCCGAACTCCAAGTCTGCCTTGTCCTTGTCCGTCATTGCTGAAAGCGGAAGGATGGCTCCTGGCACATTGACGCCCTTTCTGTCGGACAAAGCTCCGTTGTTGCAAACCTCAACTCTGGCAGCGCTGACATCACAGTCAAGTACCTTGACCCGCACTTTGCCATCGTCGATCAACAGGAAGTCGCCCGGCTTGATCGCCTGGAAAATCTCCGGGTGTGGCAACGGAATTCTTTTACCGTCACCTGGTGCGGGATCGAGGTCAAAGCGCAGCACCTGGCCTTGTCTGACTTCAATGGGCGAGCCCTGGATCTGCCCCAATCGCAGCTTCGGGCCTTGAAGGTCCATCAATATCCCGACAGGCCTGTTGACCTCTGCCTCAACCTGACGCACCAGTTCATAGCGACGTCGATGATCCTCATGGGTGCCGTGGCTGAAATTGAAGCGGAACACATCGACACCAGCATCAAACAAAGCACGGATTGTTTCCAGATCGCTGCTTGCCGGTCCCAGTGTTGCCAAGATCTTGGCATTTCTTGACCGATGTGAAATACCATCAAGTTTCATCACACACCCCTCTTATGGGGTGCGCGTTACCACGCGCCCCCAAATTAGTGCCGATCAGGACGTTTGGGTTTCCAAGCGCTGTTCCAGCTGCTTCCTGATGTCCAGCAGAACTTCAGGCAAGCGATGAGACAGCTTGTCAAAGAGTTCATCGTGCAGCTTGAACTCTTCTTTCCAGGCATCAGGATCAATCGAGGTGATATTCTCGAACTTGTCCTTGGAGAAGTCCAAGCCAGTCCAATCCACATCAGCAAACGAAGGCGTGATGCCAAACACATGCTCCACGCCAGAGGCTTTGCCTTCGATGCGCTCGAGCATCCACTTCAGAACCCGTGCGTTCTCACTAAAGCCAGGCCACACGAACTTGCCGTTCTCATCGGTGCGGAACCAGTTCACGCAGAAGATGTGAGGCAGCTTCACGCCGCGCGATTGCAGAAAACGACCCAATTGCAGCCAGTGCGCGAAATAGTCCGACATGTTGTAGCCGCAGAACGGCAGCATCGCAAACGGATCCCGGCGAACAACGCCTTGTTTGCCTGTGGCCGCAGCGGTCGTCTCCGACCCCATGGTTGCGGCCATGTACACGCCTTCTTCCCAATTCCGCGCTTCTGTAACCAGAGGCACAGTCGTCGACCTGCGTCCACCGAACACGAAAGCATCAATGACCACACCCTTCGGATCGTCCCATGCATCATCAAGCACCGGGTTCTGGGTAGCGCTGACGGTAAAGCGGGCATTCGGATGTGCAGCCTTGACACCCTTGGCACCCAGCTCAGGCGTCCAGTCGTTGCCTTGCCAGTCGATCAGGTGTGCTGGTGGCGCCGAGGTCATGCCTTCCCACCAGACATCGCCGTCATCGGTCAAAGCGACGTTGGTGAAAATGACGTTTTCTTTCAAGCTGGCCATGCAGTTGAAGTTGGACTTCTCATTGGTGCCGGGCGCCACTCCAAAGTAGCCTGCCTCCGGGTTGATGGCACGCAGCTTACCTTCGGCATCAGGCTTGATCCAGGCGATGTCATCACCAATGGTGGTGATTTTCCAACCCTGCTGCGACAGGCCTTCTGGAGGAATCAGCATGGCAAAGTTGGTCTTGCCGCAAGCGGAGGGGAAAGCTGCTGCAACGTGGTACTTCTTGCCCCATGGAGCCTTGACGCCAAGAATCAGCATGTGCTCGGCAAGCCATCCTGGCGACTGACCGTCAACGGCCTCGGATTTACCCATTGTCGAGGCAATGCGCAGCGCAAAGCATTTCTTGCCCAGCAATGCGTTTCCACCATAACCTGAACCATAGGACCAGATTTCACGGGTTTCAGGGAAGTGGACAATGTATTTTGTCTTGTTGCATGGCCATGCGACATCGGCTTGACCTGGGGCCAGGGGGGCACCGACGCTATGGACACAAGGTACAAAAAACCCGTCCGTGCCGAGGTAGTCGTAGACGGCACGACCCATCCGGGTCATGGCGCGCATGTTCACAACAACGTAAGGTGAATCTGACAATTCAATGCCGATTTGTGCGATCGGAGATCCCAAAGGTCCCATCGAAAAAGGGATGACATACATGGTGCGGCCTTGCATAGCACCATCAAACAAGCTATCAAGCGTAGCCCGCATTTCCTTGGGATCGATCCAGTTGTTGGTCGGACCGGCATCGTCCTTGTTCTGCGAGCAGATAAAGGTGCGGTCTTCCACCCTCGCAACATCATCTGGTGATGAACGGGCCAGATAGGAATTCGGCCTTTTTGCGGGGTTCAACTTGATCAGGGTTCCAGAGGCTACCATCTCATCACATAGTCTCTGGTACTCCTCTTCAGAGCCGTCACACCAGACAATCCTGTCAGGACGGGTCTTTGCTGCAATTTCAGCAACCCACTTCTTCAAACCTTCATGCTTGACGTATTCAGGTGCATTCATCACTATATTTCCGAATTCAAATAAGGATCTTTGGGGCTCACTATGTTATCACCGTGAAACACTATCTTCCATTTTGGCAAAGACCGAGCTGCCTGAACACAAGGAAATGGTGAAAAAACGTGAGCTGTCCCCTCCTGGTTGGAACGCCAAAGCCATGGCGGTGGCCATCGCTTTTGCATCAATAAGCCGGGAATACTTCTTTTTTTATGGGCAGGATAGAAAAAGATAACAACGAAGAAAAACGGACTGCGACACGTTATGGTTTGACACTGTCGCCTGCCCCTTTCCCGGCGACTGTTTGAAAAATATATGAAAAATATTTCTGTAGCGTAAGCTCGCGGATCATCCGAGCGTCCGTTTCTGCGAGCAGTCTTGGCGTGGACATATCGATCCCGTTGATCTGTGCCAGTCCAGTGATTCCTGGGCGCACATCATAGACACCAAGTGCATCGCGTTCCCTGATCAAATCCTCCTGGTTAAACAAGTTTGGCCTCGGCCCGACAAGACTCATGTCACCTATCAGTACATTCCAGAGTTGTGGCAACTCATCAAGTTTTGTTCGGCGCAAAAACTTTCCGACCTTGGTGATGGAAGCAGGCTGCGCCAAGTGCGATGCCACAGAAGCCGTCCCTTTCTTCATGGTCCTGAATTTCACCAGCGTAAAAGGTCGCTTGTTTCTACCAACGCGCTGCTGGAAAAAAAGTGGTGAACCTGTGTCAAAGAGTCCGATCAGGAATATGACAAGCATCACCGGAAAACCAAATATCAGCCCCAAAGCCGCAAACGTGAAGTCAAACAGCCTGATTACGCTGGAACTCTTCTGATTCTGCAATTCATCACCCTGATGTCTGTATCAATTTCCAACTTGCCCTGGGCCTATTTTCAATGATAATCCGGTATCAGCCATGTGCCATACAAGCCATTGCATGCCCATCTCTCCAATGGAGGTTCGCGAAGTCTCTGCGCCGAGATTTTCAGCCAGAGAGATCATATTCGCTATGATTGGCAAAGACTTTCCCATACCTGTAAAACCCAGGAGGATCCCTTGAACAGTCAACAAGCATCCAAAACCTTTGTGCTCGTCCATGGCGCTTTCCATGGCGGCTGGTGCTGGAAAAAAGTGACCCCACTGCTAAGAGCCCAAGGACACCATGTTTACACCCCAACGCAAACCGGCCTTGGCGAAAGATCACACCTTCTGCAACCCAACATCGGCCTTGAGACTTTCGTTGATGACATTGTCAATGTCATCACCTGGGAAGACCTCGACAATGTCATCCTGGTCGGTCACAGCTTTGGCGGCATCACCATCACGGGGGTAGCAGACCGGATCCCGGGCAAATTGTCGCACCTTGTCTATCTTGATGCATTGATTCCGGAAGATGGCCTATGCCCACTTGATGTACTGCCGCCTCACATTGCACAAAAACGTCGTGAAGAATCAATCGCCAGTTCAGGGGGGCTCACCATGGATGTGCCATCACCGGAAATCTTCGGCGTGACAGAACCGGATGATGCCCGCTGGCTAAAGGAAAAGTGCACGCCTCACCCGATGTTCACCTATGAGGACTACCTGCCGCTCAGGCATGAACCTGGCAATGGCATTGCAGCCACATATGTCGCCGTCACGCCGTACTACGAGCCTGCGACTCCGAGCAGGGATTATGCCAAGTCAAGAACGGACTGGACTTACCTTGAAATGCGGGCGGGTCACGACATGATGGTCACAAACCCCAGGGAACTTGCCGACATCCTACTTTCCATCAAATAGTTTTCCATTTAATATCAAATCGTTAATCAAAAAATCGGCACTGCCAGAAGCTCAATGTAGTCCAAGCTTAGCTTGGGCTACATGCATCAAGCGTGTTACCCTCATACGTCTTTGGTTGATCAGACATTGCGGCAAATGCCTGGTCCACGCCGTGATCAGCACCATTCTGGTGCAATGATAGGGAGGGAAAAAAACCATGGCAGAATCTCAAAAAGACCCGATGATCCCTGATGGGAAAGTCAATCCCATCGACACGGACTACAAAATCGGACAAGACAACGTTGCCCTGAAAATAGGGCCTTTTGGTCTGGACTTCCACAACCGTGTCTTTGTCATTTCGGCAACACTGATCGTGGCTTTCGTGCTCCTGACCATCTCCTTTGAAAAACAGGCTGAAGTGGTTTTTGCCGGGTTGAGACAATGGCTTACATCCAACCTGGACTGGTTTTTCCTGCTGTCCGGAAACATCTTCGTCCTGGCTTGCATCCTGATCGTGATTTCTCCACTGGGCAAGGTCAGGATCGGCGGCACACAGGCCAAGCCTGACTACTCCTATGCCGCATGGTTCTCCATGCTTTTTGCCGCGGGCATGGGTATTGGCCTGATGTTCTATGGTGTGTCTGAACCGCTGGCGCACTTTCAGTCGTCCATGGGGGGAATTGTCGAGACTGATGGTGTGCGCACGGACTGGGCTCCTCTAGGTGGTGCCGCACAGGATGCGGTCAAAGCCCAGCAGCTTGCCATGTCAGCCACCATCTATCACTGGGCTTTACACCCCTGGGCCATCTACGCGATTCTTGCCCTCGGCCTGGCGATTTTCTCGTTCAACAAGGGCCTGCCACTGACTGTCAGGTCGATCTTCTATCCTTTGCTGGGCGAAAGGGTCTGGGGCTGGCCTGGTCACATTGTCGATATTCTGGCCGTGCTCGCAACCATGTTCGGATTGGCCACATCTTTGGGATTGGGCTCATCGCAGGCAGCGGCCGGACTGAACTACCTTTTCGGAATTTCCGAAAGTGAAACCTTGCAGATCATTCTGATCATCGGTATCACAGCAATCGCATTGTCATCGGTTGTTGCCGGACTGGATGGTGGGGTCAAGCGCCTGTCTGAAATCAACATGATCCTTGCTTTCCTGCTGCTGGGTTTTGTGATCGTTGTCGGTCCAACATTAAAGATCCTGTCTGGCTTTTTTGAAAACCTGGGCTCATATCTTTCGTACCTGCCCGAATTGAGTATGCCTTTTGGACGGGAAGACAAGAACTTCTCCCAAGGCTGGACCAGCTTTTACTGGGCCTGGTGGATCTCCTGGTCGCCATTTGTCGGCATGTTCATCGCCAGGGTCTCGCGTGGCCGCTCCGTCAGAGAGTTTCTCATCGCCGTCCTGATCGTGCCCTCACTGGCTTGCACGCTGTGGATGACTGTATTTGGCAACACGACAATCTCACAAATTGTTGACCAGAATTACCTGGCAGTCACCCAAGGTGAACTGCCTGTACAGATTTACCTGATGCTGGAAGCATTGCCATGGGCCAAGGTAACTTGCTTTCTGGCCATGATCCTTGTAGTCATTTTCTTTGTAACTTCTTCTGACTCAGGTTCCTTGGTCATCGACGTCATTACATCCGGTGGCAAAATCGATGCCCCGATGCCGCAGCGGGTATTCTGGGCTACGTTCGAAGGTCTCGTGGCCATCGCCCTGGTTCTGGGAGGAGGACTGGTCGCCTTGCAGGCCATGGCTGTCTCGGCCGGACTGCCGTTCACTGTCGTGTTGCTTGCCGCAACAATTTCGACCATCAAAGGCATCAGCACCGAACCAAGGGCCAGCTAGAAAGCGCTGGCATTGATTGCACCATCCATCTGCAGTGCTGCTGTGCACTGCAGATGGATACAGACCATGGGAGCTGGATAGCAATGGAAAGCGAACAGCTTGAAATCCTCGCCTTTCTCAAGCGCCACATTCCTTTTACCGTGCTCGACGACGAGACGGTGGAGCGGATCGCCCATGCCGTGGACGTCACCTATGTAAAGGGCGGCACCCAGATCACAAAATTTGGAGATCCGCTCGATTACTGGTATGTGCTACGCCAAGGTACGGTGGAAATCTATCGCCGCGATGGAACACTCTATAACCGATTGAGCGAAGGTGATTATTTCGGCGAATCTGGACTGCTACAGCGCCGGACTGTCCGCTTGCCTGCGACAGCCAAAGAAGACAGCCTGCTCTATCTGATTCCTGCCGAACTATTCCTGGAGATTTTTGAAAAGCATCCGGCATTTGCTGACCTGGTCGAAGTTGATGACCGCATCAGGCTTCGTTCTGCTGTCTCAAAATCCGAGCAGGCCAATGAATTGATGACGACCCAGGTCGACGCCATCCTCACACGGGGTCCGGTCAGCGCTGCCAGCTCGACCGAACTGGCCGAAGCAGCACGGATCATGACCGAACACGATGTCTCGGCACTGCTCGTCACCGATGAAAACAGCAACATCATCGGAATCATCACTGACAGCGACATCCGGTCTCGCGCCGTTGCCCAGGGCTTGTCGATCCACGCTCCAATTGAGAGCTTCATGACACAAAACCCGGTAGTGGTACGGTCAGACCAACAGGCCTTTGAGGCCTTGCTTGCGATGCTGCACAACAACGTACACCACTTGCCGGTGGTCAGGCATGGCAAACCCGTCGGTGTTCTGGAGCTCTCTGACATACTCAAATACGAGTCCAGGAACAGCCTGTTTGTCGTCAGCCGGATCTACCAGAAACAAACAGTTGATGACCTTGCTGCCCTACGGCAGGACGTGGTCTCCAGTTTTGTCAGAATGGTGCAGCAGGACCTGAGCTCCAGGGTCATTGGAAGCGCCATGGCCGCCATAGGCCGGGCGTACAAACAGCGCCTACTCGAACTTGCTCAAGAGGAGCTTGGGCCGCCACCGGTACGCTTTTGCTTCGTTGCAATGGGCAGCATGGCCAGAAGGGAACAGCTTCTGGTCACGGACCAGGACAACGCGTTGATCCTGGACAACAACTTCGACCCTGCAAAACATGACGCCTACTTCGCAGCTCTGGCCAAGTTTGTCTGTGACGGACTGGACCGCTGTGGCTATCCGTATTGCACGGGCGGCGTCATGGCGACCAACCCACGCTGGCGCCAGCCACTTCGGGTGTGGCTGCAGTATTTCACGCAGTGGATAGAGCAACCGAGCGCCCAGAGCCTGCTCGACAGTAATATCTTCTTCGATATCGAGGGCGTATACGGGGTCATTGACTTTGCTGAAACATTGCGCGCCCAGATCGCCCACAAGGCCAAGGGTAACAGCCGTTTTCTTGCTAGTTTGGCCAGGAATGCACTACTGAGGACTCCGCCCATCGGCTTTTTCAAGGAATTTGCCCTTGAGGCCGATGGTCGTCACTCCAGGTCTCTGAACATCAAGCGCCGTGGCACAGCTCCACTGACCGACCTGATCCGGGTCCATGCCTTGGCTATCGGCTCACTGGCCAGGAACTCATTTGACAGGCTTGATGACATTGAGAAAGCAAACATCCTGCCACCTGGACGTGGCCCGGACCTTCGTGATGCGCTTGAGTTCATTTCAATGACCCGTGCCCGGGGACACGCGCAGGACATCCTGAACGGGCAAGAGCCGGACAATCGCATCGTGCCTGATGATCTGTCGGATTTTGATCGCAAGAGTCTCAGGGATGCATTCCTGATTCTGGCCAATGCCCAGCGCTACCTGCGCTTTCGCTATCAACCCAACCGTGCCAACTAAACTGTAGTCACGATTTCTACATAGGAGGTGTGATCTTGTTACACAGCAGCCTGCTGTATCTGCCGGATCAGCACGACCTGACGCCAGAAGCTGGCATCGACTGGCAGCAAAGGTTCGCTGTGCTGGCCGAGCAGGCACAAGACCCTCGCTTGCGCGCCTATTATGCAGCGGGCATGTACGACGGCCAGACGCCCTTGCGTGAAGTCCGTCTCATGGCCATGGATGTCGAAACGACAGGACTGGATCCCGCCAAAGACGAGATCATCAGTATCGGTATTGTGCCGATGAGCTGGGATCGCATCCGCGCCAGCATGTCACGACACTGGATCATCAAACCTCAAGCTCCGCTGGGTGATGAATCCATCACCCTGCACGGCATCACTCACTCCAGAGTGGAGCACGCCCCTTGCCTACTGGATGTACTGGAACCTTTCCTCCAGGCGATAGCCGGACACGTCCTGGTTGTCCACTGCAGGACTATCGAAAGGACTTTCATCAACAACGCCCTGAACCGGCTGATCCGTGAAAGCCTGGAAATGCCGATGATCGACACCATGGAACTGGAGGCCCGTGTACACCGGCAACCCGTCGCGGACCCAAGGCCATGGTGGCAGCGTTTATTCAAGCCCAGACCCTACCAACAGGTTTCAATCCGTCTAGCAGACAGCCGCAACCGCTACGGATTACCCTTCTACAAGCCACATCATGCTGTCACTGATGCGCTAGCCACTGCCGAACTGCTGCAGGCGCAGATCGCACACAGGTTCAGTCCCGACACCCGGCTTGACCAGCTTTGGCATTAAATGGTGAATTGATTCCCCGATCAGGCGAATCGGCAACCGACACGACCCAGACCCGAGATGGATACATCCACGATATCGCCCTTCCTGGCTGGAATCATGGGACCGAGCGAACCAGACAGAATGACCTCACCACGACGCAATGGCTGGTTGTTGGCCGCCATCGTGCGTGCCAGCCAATAGGCTGAGCGCAGTGGATGACCTAGGCTGGATGCACCGGCACCGACTGAGACCAGTTGGCCATTGATGTGCATCTGCATGGCCGTTTCCGAAAGCGACAAGGCACCCAGTCCAACTGGCTGATCACCCAGCACATACAACGCACTTGAGGCATTGTCGGCGACCGTATCGTAGATGGTGATCGCCCAGTCTTTGATCACGGAATCAACGATTTCAATTGCAGTCACGACATATTCAATTGACAGCAGGAACTCCGACCAGCTGGGATTGGGGTCATCGATATCCTGCCCAAGCACAAAGGCAATTTCCGCCTCGACCTTGGGCTGGATCAGGGATGCGGTGTCAATCTCATCCCCATTGAGATGCTCCATGTCCTGGAACAGGACACCCATGTCAGGCTGGTCGACCCCGAGTTGCTGCTGAACCACCTTGGATGTCAGACCGATCTTCTTGCCTGTCACCTTGACCCCTGCCTTTAGTTTCAGGTCGGTGTTGATTCTGGCAATGGCATAAGCATCCTCGACAGTGGCAATGCCATAGGTCTTGGAAATCGGGTCAATGGTTTTCCTCTGGCGTCTGGCATTGGCAATAACCTGAGCGACTTCCTGCAATGTCGGATCTTCACTAAAAGACATCTACTCCTCCCCTGTTGGATACGATGGCAGGTTGCAAAGCACCAGAGGCCCGAAAGCCTTATACACAGCATGGCTCATGGATGCCCGCAAGAATGCCTGGAAATCAGGATTGCATGAGGCATTTTGCTTGCGCAGCACCGTGAAAGCAACTTGTCTGGGAAAGTACAGGCCATCTCTGGAAAGGGGGACTGTTCGCTTCAAACCGCAAGGACTGACGCTCAGTTGGTGACGCTTGTAGCCCCCCTTTCTCACCCTGGTTTCAACCAAGCACGTCAGGTAGCCACAGCACAATGGCTGGAGCAATGATCAGCAGAAACAGCAGAATCAGGTCCGACACGATAAACCAAGTCACACCCGAGAATATCTGCATGATCGGCACCTTGTTGCCAACAATCTCCTTGATCACGAATACGTTCAACCCAACAGGTGGCGTAATCAGGCCAATCTCAAGGAACTTGACCAAAAGGATGCCAAACCAGATCAGGTTGGCATTCTGTGCTTCCAATACCGGCAACAACACGGGTAGCGTCAGCAACATGCATCCTAAAGGATCCAGGAACATCCCGAGAAACAGGTACAGCAGCGAGATCATCAGGATCAACTCAAGCTCGGTCAGCCCCAGGTCCTTGATCAATGTCGACATGAACGCTGGCACACCACTGAGCGCCAGAAAGTTGGTCAACAACGCAGCACCAATCGCAATGAAAAAGATAGATGCCGTGCCTTTTACAGAGTCAACTACAGCAACTTTGACGATTTCCCACGTCAGTGAACGCTTGAGCGCTGCAATCACAAACGCAAGGAAAGCACCAATGGCACCCGCTTCAGTCGGTGTGAAAAGCCCCGAAAAAAGCCCACCGAATACACCCAGCACCAGCAGAATGAATGGCCAGGTTTCCCCCAGGCTTTTCATCTTGGTAGACCAGTCCGGTTTGTCCATGACTCGCTGTGCCAACTTGGGGTTGATGATCACACTGGCCATGATCACAACGCTGTAGAACACCGCTGTCAGAATGCCTGGGATCACACCAGCCACAAACAGCTTGCCGATTGAAACCTCGGCAAACACCCCATACACAATCATGATGATGCTTGGGGGAATCATGGATCCGATGGTACCAGCCGCTGCAACAATGCCAGCAGCAAACCCCGGTCGATAACCATGCTCCTGCATGGATGGAACCGCGATACGCCCCATGGCAGCTGCTGCTGCCAAACTTGAACCGGTCACCGCAGAGAATCCGGCTGCACCAACAACCGTTGCAACACCGAGTCCACCGGGTAATCGCCCAAGCCAAAGTTGCGCTGCCTTGAACAAACCTTCAGTTACCCTCGAGTAGTAGCTGACATAGCCCATCAGCAAGAACATCGGTATGGAACTAAGCGTCCAGTGAGCAGAAAAGCTGTACGGGATCTCTGCCACGGTTCCCCAGGCTGCCCTGGGTCCGATCAGTATCCATATTCCGACAAACGCAACGCCACCAAGGGCAACACCAATGGGAACACGCAAGACCAGTAAAAGTATGACCGCTACCAAGCCATACATCCCGACTTCGATATCACTCATCGTACTCAGCCTCTCGTACGTTTACAGACTCATCTGCCTTCTGGTCTTCAATGCGTCCCATCAGGGCAACAATAAACTTGTACACAAGCACCAGCCCCAGCAGACCAAAACCAACTATCGGGATAAACCTGGTTGGCCAGATGATCACGGTATAGAGACTGCCCGCATAGGTGTTCATGGCCATTGCCTGCATGGCGGGTTTGAACGCCCCATATGCCAGCGCAAAACAATATGCAGCTGAAGCGGCCAGACTCACCACGTAGACAATTCTCTTAAGCCAGCGCGGCATGTGGCCATAGACAAGCTCCACATGCACAAGGCTGCTGCCACCCCGTTCAAGTGCGTAGAGGGGCAACATGGCGACACCAACCATGTAGTAATAGGTCACCATCTCCGTTGTCAGCGCTACAGGTGCACTGAACAGATACTTGGCAAAGACATCCGCCGTCACCTGCAGCATCATGGCCACAAGGCAGGCTCCGCCCAAAATCAGCGGAAAGTTCCCTAGAACTCCTGTCTTGTGGCTCTTCTCACTTTCGGATGAGACATCCATAGTCAAGCAGCTCCTTTGGCATTACATGCCATAGGTGTTGACATCAACCTTGGAATACACCTCTTTGCGCAAAGCTTCGACGAGTTTTTCCTGATCCATGCCAACTTCCTTGACGATGCCTTCCCATTTCTTGAGCAACTCGCGGTACTTCTTGATGATTTCCTCCGCGTTGTTTATTCCATAGTTTTTCTTGGCCAAGGCTGGCAGGCTGGCAGCCTCTTGCTCGACAAAGGCATTTCTTTGAGCGATAAGCGACTCTGCTGGCTTGACGATGTTGACCTTGTGCTGGTCTGCTTCCTTCAAAACCGCCTGGTCACTTTCGATGTAGCTGAAGGTCACCCCCATGACACCAATTGCAGACGCATCAAGCAACATCTTTCTTTGTTCAGGCGTCAAGTCTTTCCAGAAACCTTGGTTCATGGTGAACAAAGACATCGAAGCATAAGTACCCAGTTCAAGCATGATGTCGTACTTGGCTATGTCCCAGAGGCTGAAGGATTTCAACGCCGAGGGCGAGAAAATGGCCACGTCCACGCCACCACGATCCAGGGCCTCGAACATTTCTGCAGATGACACGTTCACAGGCGTGCCTCCTACATAGTTTGTCCAGCGATCCCATAGAGCACCGGCAGAGCGGAATTTCTTGCCTTTGAGGTCTTCCGGGCCATTAATTGGTCGCTTTGAAATCAGCGTATAAGGTGTGGTTGAGTAGGACGACGTAAACACCAAACCCTTGGAAGTGAATTCATCCCTGCAACCCTTGCATTCGAGCATGACAAGTTCAGTCACGGCCGCAGCAATGGCCGGGGGATTGTCAGAGAACATGGACATGTCGGTAATCAGCTGAAAATGCGGGAATTCAGCAGGGAAATACGACATCGCCATGACACCGATATCTGCAATACCGTTGATAACGGTTGGCAGAGTACTTGTTCCACTGGCCAGCGCACCACCACTCCAGAATTTGAAATCCAGCTTGCCTTTGGATTCTTTTTTCACATATTCCATGAAGGGCTCATAGCCACCAACCACAACTGGATGTTTTGGGGGATGCCAGGACGTAGCCCTGATCGTTTCGGACATGGCGACACTGCCTGCCATACCCAGTGAAACACCCAGCAATAGTTTCAGCCCAAGCCTTCTGATGCTCTTCATGTTTGTCTCCCGGTGTTTATGCTGCTGTTTTGAATGATGAATAGCTAGCACGTCGTTATGCGGTGAACTAAAAACTCCCCCCTTCCTTTTTGTTTTCCTAGGTACTGATCAATGCAACCACAGCCAATCCGTGTGGTCTAGGTAACCTAATGTATCCTGGTGTCAGCCGCAGCAGATCAATCTTTGCTCGACACTAAATTTATTTTCAAAACTCTCAGTCGAGACAGTATCGAGAACAACATCACTCTTCGCGGCAAGACTGAATTTGCCAACCATTTTTACCATTTTGATTACTGATGTATACAAGTTCGGCACAGGACAATCCCCAACAGGGTTTACCTCGATACCCTTGTCTTATCCTAGGTGTCTCACAATGTGCATAGGGACAGTTCTTGAGAATTCGCCACACTGGGCAAGCTGATCCACACCAGGAGTTTCGAGACACCGTAATTGTTAGATCCGGCTTCACTGTCCCCAAACGACTCTCGATCCGTATTCCCAAGCTTCTGGATCTGTGTACTTTCCTAATGCCGAGACTTTCGACTTTCCTTCCCGTTTGGCCCTTCGTTGGTTTCACAACGACTACGACTTACTGCAGAACTCTCTCTTCAGCTTGCACCAGTGCGATTTCAAGCATCAGTCAAGATCCCCCCAAGGTAAGAGCGCGATCTTTCTGCGCACAACTCCAGTTCTAGCTCATCGGTTCATGGTTTCATTTCATGCTTGCTCTCTACGCTCGGCCGCCTTCGCGCAATTGCACTTCTTTTCACCACTGTCGGATGACTTTCGCTAGCAAGAACACCCTCATGCTGGGTACACCAAAAAAGCAGGCAAGCCCCAGCACTCATGGGGCTTGCCATCAGAACAGTACTGCGATGTTCTTTCTAGAACACCGTCATCCATCTGTATCCTGCTGCATTGCACGGTCAAATGGGTAAGTCTCAGACATCTTGGGCATCTTGGCGCACATCGCCTCCCACGCATCCTCAATCCATTCGCACAGGACCGACCTGGTCTCGCGTGGATCGATTATGTCGAGCATCATGAATTTCTCCGCGGTACGGAATGGAGAAGCAATGCGGTGGTAATACGCCTCAAGCTCCTCACGCTTGCCGACAGGATCTTCAGCTTGTTCAATCTCTTTTCTATAGGCGGCCGCCACTCCTCCCTCAATTGGAATTGATCCCCAGCGCGCAGATGGCCAGGCAAATCTGTGGATCAGATGCGGAAAGTACTTCGGTGCATGCAATCCCCCTGCCATTCCAAAAGCACGTCTCATAATGATCGACACCCATGGCACCTTGACCTCCTCAATGGCTGTCAACACCCTAACTGCACCCAGCAAAGTCCCTTGAAGTTCGGCGTCAGGCCCTGTTGCATTGCCAGGTTGGTCAACAAAGTTAATCACTGGCAATCCAAATGTGTCGCAAAGCTTGATGTGGCGCTCCATTTTCCAGGCCGATGTGATAGTCATCGCTCCGCCAGCGACACGGGGATCGCTACAGATCACACCCACCGGATAGCCATTGAGTCTTGCAAGGGCTGTAATACATGATCCAGCCTGGTAGCGACCTATCTCAAAGATCGACTCAGTGTCAAAAACAGATCTCAGAATTTTCCTGGGATCGTAGACTTTTCGCCGGTCCTTGGGAATAGCATCCTTGAGCCAGTCATCGGCCCTGTCAACAGAGTCTTGACAGGGAATCCTCTTGGCATAGGTTGCACTATGCCGAGGTAGGTATGACAGAAAGCGCCTGACTTGCTCAAAAGCATCTTCTTCCGATTCCGCCTCATTGTGAACCAGCGCACTTCGGCGATGAACCTTGTATCCCCCAAGTTCGTTCTTGTCGATATCTATCCCATAAGCCTGTTTCACAACTGGTGGTCCAGCGGCAAAAACCTGTGCCTGGTCTCTCACCATCACTGAAAAATGAGACATCAACACCTTGACCGCTCCAAGTCCTGCACATGCCCCGAGCGCTACACCGACCACAGGTACGGTCTTCAACAATTGCGTCACAGGCCAGGTCGGATATCCTGGAATTTTGCTAAATCCACTTTGTTCCAGCAGCTTAACGCTTCCACCTGCAGTATCAACCAGACGAACCAGAGGCAACCGGAAATCCATGGCCATGCGTTCTGCGTAGATCCACTTGTCCGAAATCGTTGCCTCGGACGAACCGGCACGAATCGTGTAGTCGTCCGCTGAGACCACGATTTTTCGGCCTTCTATTCGTCCCGTTCCTATGATCGCATTGACTGGTGTCAAACCTTTGAAGAAACCGTCCTTGTCATACTGTCCCTTTCCGGTAATTCGACCTAATTCCCTGAACGAACCTTTGTCAAGCAGTGCACTGATTCGCTCACGTGCATTCATGATGCCTTTGGCCTTGAGTTTCGCCAAAGCTCCCTCACCCCCCATGGCTGCAGCCTGCTGTCGCCTAAGCTGAAGCTCCTGCAATTCCGCAGCCCACTGACCTTCAGGCTTGAAGCCCTCTGCCTCTTGCTTCAGGTCCAGCATACCTGGGTTATCCACTTTGCCTGTCGTCTCTTTCAAGTCTCACCCCTCATTTCGTGCTCTTGACTTATCTTTCTAATGCTTGAACAAACTGCGATCCGGTAGTTTTACAAGATGATTTTCTTCTCCCTCAGCTCATGTATCTGCTCTGGGGACAGCCCCATATCGGACAATATTCTGTCTGTGTCCTGCCCCAGATCCGGCCCTGAATGTCTGATGGCCCCGGGAGTGCGTTGCAGCTTAGGCACTACACCTGCCTGAATGGTGTGCCCCAGTACTGAGTGGTTGACCTTGACCAACATGTCACGGCTGGCAAAATGTTCATCCCTGAAAATATCGGCGATGGTATAGACAGGAGCCGATGGAATCGCAGCTTCAATCAGCTTTGCCGAAAGCGCACTGGCATTCATTGTTCTGGTCCAGTCGGCAATGATCTGGTCGAGTGCTTTCATGTTCTCAGGTGTGCCACGCGCACGAATGGTTGCAAACCTTTCATCAGTTGCAAGCTCCGGCTTTTGCATGACCTGGCACAATCGACGAAAGATCGTGTCACTGTTTGCAGCAATCAGCACCCAGTTGTCATCCGCGGTCGGATACAAACTGTTCGGAGCCATGGTAGGCAGGTTCGGGCCAACACGTTTAGGCACGAACCCCAGTTTTTCGTAGGCAGGAACATAGGGCTCCATCTGACTGAACGCTGCCTCATACAGTGCCACATCGACAACCTGACCCAGCCCGGACTTTGCTCTCTCATGCACTGCGACCATAGCGCCGAACGCAGCGTAAACCGAAGTCAGATAATCCGTGGTTGCAAGGGCAACCCGAGCCGGCGGCCTGTCCGGATCTCCAGTCATGTGCCTGACTCCACCAATGGCCTCGCAAATCGCGCCATATCCCGGCCTGCCTGAATATGGTCCGTTCTGTCCATAACCGCTGATCCTGACCATGATCAGGCCAGGGTTTGACTTTGACAGGTTTTCATAGCCGAGCCCCAGCCTTTCCAAGACACCGGGCCTGTTGTTCTCGACCAAGATATCGGCCTTGTCAATGAGTGCCTTGGCAATCCGGTTGCCCTCTTCTGACTTGAGATCAAGTGCAATAGATTTCTTGCCGCGCAAAATGGTCGCTGCATAGAGTGACACATCATCGACATGCTTTCCCATCTGCCGCACGCCATCGCCTTCAAGCGGCTCAATTTTGGTGACATCCGCCCCAAAATCAGCAAGAAGTCTCGCACAGGCTGGGCCCGCAATAGTCGAACAAATTTCTATCACTTTCAAGTCTGCCAATGGCAGCTTGGTTGACTCAACTTGTGATGCCAATTGATTCATGCCGCAGTCCTTGATCTAGTCATTTCCAAAAGTTGCTTCAGGTTCCGTTCAATGAAACCCGTATCAACCGCCCCTTTCACAAAATCCGGATGCTCAAAAACGCATGACAGAAACTCAAGATTCGTCTTCACGCCTTCAATCCGAACCTCAGACAGTGCTCGCCTCATGTTTTGCACCGCCTGATCCCTGGTATCTGCCCTGACTAGGACTTTCGAAAGCATCGAATCGTAAAAAGGAGATACCTCATCCTTCTGTCTGACACCAGAATCAATGCGCACATCGGCATTGGTAAAAGCTGCATGATCCGGCCATGCCAGTTCCGTAATCCTGCCGGTGGAGGGTAGAAATCCTTTTTCAGGCCTTTCCGCACAGATCCTGGCCTCAATGCAATGGCCTGAGGTAATGATCTGATCCTGACGCATGGGCAACTTCTCACCTTGGGCAACCCTGATCTGCCATTCCACCAGATCGATGCCAGTGATCATTTCTGTTACACCATGCTCAACTTGAAGACGGGTGTTCATCTCAAGAAAATGAAACTGCCCGCCTTGGTCGACAATGCACTCTATCGTGCCGACACCAACATAACCGATGGTCTTGGCCAGATTAGCGGCAGCCTCACCCATGGCCTGTCGCTGTTCTTGATTCAGCCCTAAAGCAGGTGACTCCTCAATCACCTTCTGGTGCCGTCTCTGCAACGAGCAGTCCCGTTCGTACAAGTGCAGAACATTGCCATGCTGGTCACCCAAAATCTGTATCTCGATATGCCTAGGCTGTTCCATATACCGCTCAAGCATCACGGCATCGTTTCCAAAGCCAACCAATGCTTCACGCATGCAGGACTCAAGTGCCGCCTCAAAGGCGCTCTCTTCGCGAACAACCCTGAGTCCTCTACCACCACCGCCATTGCGCGCTTTGATCATGACCGGATAGCCAATTTCAAGAGCCTGGGACTTGAGAAAATCCTTGTCCTGGACTTCACCGTAGTACCCTGGGACCAATGGAAATCCGGCTTTACTCGCCTGTTCTTTGGCTGTTGCTTTGTCTGCCATCAAACGGATCACCGAAGCGTTCGGACCGATAAAGTTCAATCCTGCAAAAGCACACGCCTGCGCTAGTTCAGCGTTTTCAGCCAAAAAACCATAGCCCGGATGAACAGCATCGGCTCCGCTTGAACGCGCAGCATCAATGATCTTTCCAATATCCAGGTAGCTCTTTCTTGCATCAGCGGGTCCAATTGCAACAGCACTGTCACACATGCTCACATGACGCGAATTGGCATCTGCCTCCGAAAATACTGCAACCGTCCCGATACCGAGCTTTCTTGCCGTGTGAGCTATACGGCATGCAATCTCACCCCTGTTTGCTATCAGTATTCTTTTCAATGTCTTCCTCTCACCCTATGGCACCAGGTTGCTTTTATTCAAGCGCACTGACATTTATTGATGGCCAAACAACTGCTCAACATTCCTGACAAGATCCATCAACCTGGGCCCAATTTCAGATTCAATCTGACCTGCCTTTAGCCTTACAACGGGCATCCCGCAATTAAAGGCAAATCTCTGCTCATCGACCACACAGCGAAGTGGCACACCCACTGAACGCGTTTCCTTGACCAGATTCGGAATCGCTGTACAAAACCCCCATTTGTTGTACTGCTCAATAGCATCATCCACCATTGCACGATATTTGCTGCCCTTCTGATCCCAGCCTGGTGTAATTGAATCAAGCAACTGTTTGCGCTCTTTCTCTTCAATCCCGACCAGATAAGCACGTCCCATGGCAGTCGGATAGATCGGAATTTTTGAACCAATACCGGCAACAACAGGACTGACTGAACGGTCACTAGCGCAACTTTCCACATACACCATCGACCTCCCCAACTGAACTCCCATGGAGACCACGCCACCAATCTCGTTGGCCATGGCTTGCATCAATGGCCTTGCAACCTGCCTGATTCTCATGTGCGCCAGAAATGGATAGGCTGTAGTCAATATCGATGCTCCCAGGCTGTATTGTCTGAGCCTTTGCGAGTACCTTAGAAAACCAAACCTAGCCAAGGTGTAAGTAATTCTGGAAACTGCCGGTTTTGACAAACCAGTCATCTGCGCAATCTCCTTGTTACCCAGATACTGGTGCCTGAGGTCAAAACACTTCAGCACTTCTAGCCCGCGCGCCAGAGTCAACACTGCAGAAGGATCGTCTGGCGAAACATTGCCTTCAGATCCTGGAACAAACGTGCCTGATGCGCGAGTCCTGGCCATAAGATCTCCTTTCCTTATTAGCTATTTGTTTTTCGACAATCCCAGAATATCCAGTATGTTCTGTATCCTGGCAGTTTCATCTGCGAGCACTTGTTTGATCTTATCGGGACCAATGAAATCCGGCTCCCAGCCTCGCAACTCTACAAATTTCTTCCACTCATCTGTGCTGGTGATATCCGCAAAGGCCTTGCCCCAATAGTCAATCTGTGACTCGTCAAGACCCTTTGGACCCAGAATGCCCTGTACGGATGTGGTAACCACATCAATGCCTTGCTCTTTCCAGGTAGGTATACCCGAAAGTTCTCCAGGCAGACGCTTAGGTGCTCCTACCACAAGAATCCTCAACTGGTCATTCTTGAGCGCAGTCAAAAAATTCGGCGTACTGGCTGCCACAACATCAACATTCTTGCCTAGCAAGTTTGTGATGGATTCTGCCGAAGACTTGTATGGGACAAAGTTGATTTTCTGGACATCCACGCCAGAAATCTGCAATGGCAGTGCAGCACCCACGTGAATGTGATTCCCTAAAGAAGTTGCGACAGCAATATTTAGTTTTCCTGGATCTTTCTTCAGGTCCTCCACCAGTTCTTGCGCAGTTTTGTAGGGAGAATCCTTATGAACCATCAAGCCAACATACTCCTGAAACAGAATGGCAATCGGCGTGTACTCCGTATACGGACGGTTTGGTAGTGCTCCCGTGATATTGTTGTTGATCAAAGACGTGGTCAATGTCATCAAGTAATTGCCATTGCCCGGATGCTTGTCCAGATCATTCAGGGCCACCGCAAGAGCACCGCCTGGTTTGTTACTCACCACCAAGCTATTGACCAACTTTTTCTCTATCGCAATTTTCTGTATCTGCCTCGCGACCATATCCAACGATCCTCCAGGTCCTGCTGGGACAATGAATTCCACAACCGGCCCTGGTTTCCATCCATCCTGCGACAATGCCGGTGCAGATAATGTCAAAACGATCAGAGATGCCGCGATTTTCGAGATGAGCTTCATTTTGTCTCCCTCAACCTTTGGTGTTGTCCAGATGGTGTCATCACTATGACTGTCTTTTCCAGCAACTCAGTCTCGTATTTTTATAATGACAATTTCTGGAATTAATTTCCGAATATAGGAATAAAAAATTAAACTTCAATTTTGGCTACAACCTGTCCTTCTGAAACTTGCTCCCCTTCAGATACCAGTATCTCAATGATTTTTCCGGGCTTCTCAGACTCCACCGGAATTTCCATCTTCATCGACTCGATGATCATGACCGGTTCCTCGGCTGGTATGACATCACCCACATTGGCCAGAATTTTCCAGACTGAACCTGTTACTTCCGAAATCAACTCGACTTGAGCCACAAAAAATCCTCCTCAATGTTATGTAGCATCATCTAATCCAAGCAAGCCAACAAAGCTTTACTCAGTAAACCATACACCCTGTCCAACCACTCATTTTCGATTTAACACAGTCGTCTTCGTGCGTGCAAGACTGGATAACCATGTGCCACCTGATGGTAATACCGGCATGGAAGTCACTGGATCGTGGTTGTTCTCCTTTATATGATCAGTGCACAGTCACATTGTGCGACTGACACTTCATCACTACAACAACATCAGGGAGATCAAACTTGGCAGCTTACGTCATCGATAGCGAATTGTTCAGAGATCAATTCGGCACCCAGACCATGCGCGATATCTTCAGTGACCAGACCACAGTACAGCGCTGGCTGGATGTTGAAGCAGCGCTTGCCAAAGTTCAGGCTGAAATGGGCATCATTCCTCAGGATGCTGCCCTTGAGATCCAGCGCAAAGCCAAGGTAGAAAACATCGACCTTGCCAAGCTCAAGGCTGAGATGGATCGTACAGCGCACCCAATCGTGCCACTGCTTCGTGCCATGAAGGCAGTCTGTGATGGCGAAGCCGGGGAATACATCCACTGGGGCGCCACAACCCAGGACATCATGGATACGGGTACCGTGCTGCAAATCCGAGATGCACTGGATCATATCGAGAAAGACTACAGGGATCTTTACAACAATACCCGTGAACTGGCGCGCAAATACCGTGACCAGGTGATGGTTGGTCGCAGCCATGGCCAGCAAGCCCTGCCCATCACCTTTGGATTCAAGGCTGCCGGCTGGGCTGAGGAGTTGCGTCGCAACTACCAGCGCCTGCGCCAGATGCGCGATCGCGTCCTGGTCGGCCAGTTCTCTGGTGCCGTGGGCACGCTGGCTGCCCTGGGTGATGATGGTATCGAGGTTCAGGAGCGCCTGTTCAAAGAACTGGGACTGGGCTGCCCAACCATCACCTGGCACACCTCACGCGACAGTTATGCCGAGCTGATCTCGACTTTGGCCATTGCATGCGGTACCGCGGGTAAGATCGCTCATGAAATCTTCAGCCTGCAAAAAACTGAGACAGCCGAACTGGAAGAGCCGTTTGCCACTGGTAAGGTCGGCAGCAGCACCATGCCTCACAAGCGCAATCCTCCCATCTGCGAAGGTGTGATCGCGGTCAACCGTATTGTGCGTTCAACCGTGTCACTGGCCATCGAAGGGATTGTTGCTGACCATGAGCGCGACAAAGTTGTGCTGCAGTCTGAGCGCGAGTACATCAGCAAAGTCTTTAACATGACCCACGCTGCCATCAAGAAGATGGTGTTTGTGACTGGTGGACTGAGCGTGCGCACCAAGAACATGGAGCGTAACCTGCACATTCAGAAAGGTCTGCTGATGTCCGAATCGGTCATGATGGGTCTGAGCGATGCGTTGGGTCGCCAGCGTGCCCATGAAATCCTCTATGAAATCTGCATGGAAGTTTTTGAGCAGGACACGCCACTCAAGGATGCACTGCTCAAGAACGAGGAAATCATGAAACGCCTGACCGAGGCTGACATTGACAAGTTGCTCAGTCCTCACGCCTATGTTGGTCAGGCTGCCGCTTTTGTTGACCGGGTACTCGCCCAATCACTGGATTGATGCCCGGCCAAGTGCACCTTAATGGACAAAAGGTGCACTATCACGGTTTATGGGGACTTGTCCTCATAAACTGTGAATAACTCTCTGGAAAAGCTGCAGAGAAATTCCGCAAGTGCTGGTCTGGCAAGAGATTGCAACAAAATGCGTAGTCTTTTATCAATGGTGGCTTTATCTCACACCCGGACTACGATCAACCGAAAAATTGCTCAACATGTGAGCATGGCGATCATCTCGTTTGCACATTTATTGAGCAATAATCTTTGCCCGAGGCCACGCCCATGACTTTTCCCCAGGGGTTTCAAGAAAGATTACCAGTTATTCCCAAAACCTGTGGAAAAGTCTTTGGGAAAGCTGCTAAAAAGTGCTGTAAGTACTTTTCTGGCAAGACATTTCAACAACCTGCTCAGCAAAGGTTCAAGTGATGGGCATACGACTGTCAGAGACGGAAGTCACCCACGCACATCACGCAACAAGACATCACTGCAGCGTCACTACGCTTGCAATCAGATTGTCCCCAGATTCTGTGAATAACCACCTGGAAAACCTATGGACTTGGCAGTTAACTATTTGTTTTATATTGTTTTTTAACAAACTGCAAAAAAATCGCCCAGTTTCTGTCCAATCGTTTTCTCATCTACGTGATCTTCCTCTGTCACCTGGACTTTTGTCATTTTCAAACGTGATTAGCAAACCTTGGAATAGTTTGATGGCCAAATTTTTTGATTCAGGATCTTGACTTTTTTCAAGTGACATGAATGGGTGCAAAAGGATATTCAGACTCGCTTTTTTCTTATCCCCACAAGCTGTGGGCAACCCTTTGGATAACCTTCGGACAATGACGGCAAGTGCTGGCATTACAAGCACTTTCAACAATCTGGTCAAAGTTTGACAGTGCGGGATAACGCTCAGCAGTTGTCAGCACCACAAGACTTCCGGACTCAGCCCAAATCTTTCCTGTTTTGACCTTCAATCGTGTTTACGGCAAAGTAGACATGAGATCACCAGCACCTAGTGCTGCTATCCCCAAAAACTGTGCATAACCTTCTGGACAAGTATTGATCAGAACACGCAAGTCCTCATTCTGTATAGGATCTCTACAAAATGTTCAATAACTGATCCAGAACCTTTCATTGCGAGCTTTTCACATGAATGATTTGAACCAAGGGGGCGCTTCCAGGCGCCGCAACCTGGCAACCATCCTCCAATCTGAAACCTGCACCATTGCCAGTTCTGTTTTTGATCCTGTATCAGCACGCCTGGCACAGCACTTCGGTGCGGAATGCGGCATCATGGGCGGCTCGGCAGTAGCCCAGGTTGTTCTTGGCGCGCCTGACATAGTGCTACTGACGGCAAGCGACCTGGTCGAACAGACAAGGCGCGTGTGCAGGACCGATTCTGTTGAGTTGATTGTGGATGCTGACCATGGCTACGGCAACGCACTGAATGCCATGCGAATAGTCAACGACCTGCAATCCGCTGGAGCCGCAGCGATCTGTCTTGAGGACTCGAGGCTGCCAAGGCAATATGGCAGCAGCCAGACCATGGAACTTGTCAGTGCAGAGGAACATGCTCATAAACTCAAAGCAGCACTCACTGCGCGCGGGAATGGGCCCGCGTTGATCTTTGGCAGAAGCAATGCATTACCGCTTACTGGTATCAAAGATACAGTTGCAAGGCTGAAGGCTTACGAACAAGTGGGTGTCGATGCCCTCTTCATCCCCTACCTTAAAAGCAGACAGGAGCTTGATCAAATCGCCTCTGACACGACTTTGCCTCTGATCCTGGCCAGCGCTGATCCAAGCTTGTTTGATCTTGATTACCTGTCACAGCGCAGGGTCAAGGTATGGATGTGGGGCCACCAAACGCTGTCACTTGCCACAACGGCACTGGCTCAAGCCATGAGTCGTGCCCAACAGGGACTTCCACCCGAAAAAGCCAACCCAGACTACGCCTCCATTGTCACAGCTAGCGAACAATACTCTCGGTTGGCGCAGCAATTCCTCTCCCCTTGAATCTCCTTGAGCAACCGTGTCACGGCAACGTTGACACTGGCTTTTCCGGATTCCTATAGTCAACCCAATGACATAAAAAGCGCCTGGTTCAAGCTCGGGGTCAGGCGCCTATAAACAAGAACATCAACTTGCCAGGGATTGCAAAAACTACATGAACGCAGCTACTAACCAGAACCCAGCATCCGCTTTTCTGACTTTGCATGAAATTGTCAAGAAAGCACGACAAAAACTGAACCATGACACATGGGATTACATTGTCGGTGGCTCGGAAACTGAAACCACACTCAAACGCAATCGTGCTGCCATTGATGCTCTGGGTTTCAAACCCAGGGTATTGAGGGATGTCAGCGTTGTCGACACCAGCCAGGAATTCCTCGGGGAGAAGTTGCGTCTGCCTGTCTTTTTTGCACCGGTGGGAAGCCTTGAGCTGTTTCATCCGGACAATGCCATGGGTGTGACCCGTGCTGCACAGACCTTCGGTGTTGCCCACATGCTGAGTTCCGTCTGTCAGGTCAAATACGATCAACTCGCCGAGGCAGTGCCCGATGCCATGCGATTGTTCCAGCTCTACGTCCATGGTGACCCAGACTGGGTCGACAGCTATGTCGACCGTGTCCAGCAAGCAGGCTACCGAGCATTTTGTCTGACCGTCGACAGTGCCTACTATAGCCGTCGGGAACGTGATCTTGCCAAACGCAACATACGCCGCAGCAACGTGCCAGGTAGGCACTGCCAGGCAGCCGTGACATGGAAAGATGTAGATCGCATCAAGTCAAAGTTGAGCATTCCCTTGATCCTGAAGGGCATTGGCTGCGCCGAGGATGCACTTCTCGCACTCGACCACGGGGTCGACATGATCTATGTCTCGAACCACGGTGGTAGACAGCTTGATTTTGACCGTGGCAGCATGGAAGTCCTGCGAGAAGTGGTGGATGCCGTCCAAGGACGCGCCAAGGTCATCGTCGACGGTGGCTTTTATCGTGGCACCGATATCGTCAAGGCTATTGCGATGGGTGCCGACATGGTAGGTTTGGGACGCATGCAATGCTACGGCCTGGCAGCGGCCGGAACCGAAGGTGTGGTCAGGGTACTGGAATTGCTGGAAATCGAAGTCAGGACCGCCATGGGGCTTCTGGGAGTCACCAAGCTTTCTGAGCTGAACCGCAGCTACTTGTGTCAGCAACCGCTTGTAGGGCCATCCGACCCGCTGAGCGCATTCCCGCACCTTTCACTGGAACCCGGCTCTTTCTACTGAACACCAGACAGCACACACGGCAGGACAGAAACCAGTCCTGCCAGCCACTGCAGAGTGCCTTGCCAAACTGCTTTGTCGCAGCAGCACTTCGGTTCTGATGTTCCCCAGGTGCAATTAAACGCCGCACACAAAGCCAAGGAGCCATCAGCACATGGCAAGATGGCTCCAGGTCTATTGATATACCTGTCTCAGGTACGACCTGAGGCAGATCCCTAAGACAAGTTATTTGCTTTGCGCTTGCTCATCCTGTTCTTTTTCCTTGGGAGGAAATTTAACCGACAGGATCATGGTTGCAGCCAACACAAGAACCGTAAATCCGAGAGAAACTGCGATCGGGATCTTGTAGAGGTCGATGATCAGCATCTTCACACCGATGAAGGACAGCACGATGGCCAAGCCATACGAAAGCAGATGGAACTTGTCGTGCATGCTGGCCAGCAGGAAGAACATTGCCCTTAACCCAAGAATGGCAAACACGTTTGATGTGAGTACGATGAATGGGTCAGTAGTAATTGCAAAGATCGCTGGGATCGAGTCAACAGCAAAGATGATGTCCACCACACCGATCAGCAGGATCACCACCAGCAGCGGTGTCGCCATCTTGATCCCGTTGACCACAGTAAAGAACTTCTCACCGTCATAGCGGTCGGCAATACGGATGTGACGGCTCACCCACTTCAGTGCAGGATTGTCGCTCAGGTCGGTTTCTTCCTCACCCGATGCAAACCACATCTTGACACCCGTGAACACGAGGAAGGCGCCGAAGATGTACATGATGAAATGGAACTGGTTGATCAGCCAGGCACCCACCAGAATCATGATGGCGCGCAGAATCAATGCACCAATGATGCCAAGCATCAAAACACGCTTCTGGAACTGTGGAGGGACGGCGAAATAATTGAACAGCATCAGAAAAACAAAGATGTTGTCCACCGCCAGGGCCTTTTCCACAAGGTAGCCTGTGACAAACTCCAGTGCCTTGGCATTGGCCAGTTTCCGCACAGCGACATCCGAATCCGTGCCGCCCAGATACCACCAGAGCCAGGAAACAAATACGAGTGAGACTGCCACCCAGATCACAGACCAGATGGTGGCTTCACGGATGGAGACGGTATGTGCGCCCTGCTTGGCCATGGCCATGAAATCGACAGCCAGGGCAACTATGACGAAACCGACGAAAAATGTCCACAAAAGTGGTGTACCAACAGTAACCATGAGAGAACCTCATAAGCCGTACTGGCAAGGTACGGTTGACAATGAAACAGTCCAAGGTCCTCGCTGGTCTTGCCATCCCACCTTGACATCGGCAGGTCACGATACCGGGAATCAATCGCTATAGCCAATCAGACTGAAACCGTGGTGACGACATCGTGGCGCATCTTGAAAGCACGCCGGCTACTCCCCTAGGAGGAGCCTGAATTAAACCAGTAACCAGCCCCTGCGTCAAGACAGGATTTTATGCTCAGCCATTGCTACCAGTACCTATTTGCCCAGCATCTCATCGGGCAACAGATGCAACCCGGTTCGGCGTACAAACTCAGCGTAGGAGATCGGCGTATCGACCTTGGACTGCTTGTGGTTGCCCTGCCAATAGGCCCACGCCTTGCCAGCCTGTGGATCGTAAACCAGTTTGAACAGATATGCAGGAACAGCAACTTTACCAGCACCTATCACCTTGGGATTGTCATCAAAGACTGGACCTGTAAAGACATAGACGTCGCCTTGGGCGCGCTGGATGTATTTGCGTGTATCTTGCTCGATCCTGGCCCAGACGCCACTGTTGTTCTGCTGATCCTGTGGCACCATGTTCGCCAGAGAAAAGCTCTGCGCCATGGCCTGCGGGCTGTCCATGTCTGCTGCTGGCGCCATATGGCCCCGTGAGTAACCTGACCCTTTGTAGTCCGAGAGCTTGGCCCTTTCTTTGGACGGCAGACGTGCTTCCTCGTAGAAGCGGTTGCTGCGCTCAACCTTCTGTGCGCGCTGCAGGATGTCACGGTTCAACCGCTGGACTACAAAGACCGGCGTTTTGGTCTGGCCGCTGTGCAGGATTGCAAACGCGGTAAAGCACAGCTCCCTGAGCCCTGGTGCACTGGGCACCTTGGGCAAATAGCCGGGCACAAAAAACTGTGGACAGTTCTCGAACTTGGTCTGCAGCAGTTCCTTGCCTGCATCTACCGCAACCGGGCTGCTTTGCTCCTGCGACGGTCCCAACCCCTTGATCGATTTGTCGATCAGCTCCCGGGCCTTGTCTGCCAGGGATTCGACTTGTTCAAGGACTGGATCCTGCCTTGCCAGTGCAGGACTGGTGCCGGCAAGCGCAAGCACCAGGAAAGACAACATGCTGGCGCGCAGCAACTCCTGCCAGCGAAACTTGCGGGCAGACTGCAAGACACTACTGATATTTCTCATGACTAGGCATCAAGAACAAAAGAAGACCGCGCCAGGCTGGTGCTGGCTAACCCTTCGAACCAGCTTGGTAACTGACCAAGATTCGAAACCAGAGGATGATAATAACCGCTGCCAGTCCGATGCAGCAGCTACGGCTGTGATGCCAACGATGGCGTCGACCAAGGCTTTGGTCGCTGAGCCCAGTCCTTCAGGAACTCCAAGAAAAGTCTCATGCGCTTGGGCATGTTTTTCCGGGTTGAGTAAATGGCATAAATATCCAGACCTGTCGGGCGGTATGCTGGCAACACCACCCTCAGTTGCCCATTGTCAATCTCTTCGGACACCATGTAGTACGGATGCATCGAGATGCCCAAGCCTGAAATGGCGGCATCCTTGAGCGTTTCTCCGTAGTCGGATTTGAGGTTTCCCTTGACCTTTAATGAAACTTGTCCATCTGGCCCTTCAAAACTCCAGTATCCAGTTGGTGACTTGTTCAGGTTGAGCAAGCAATTGTGGTTTACAAGGTCGCTGGGGTGCTCAATCGGTGGTGCCGATTTCAGGTATTCCGGAGAGGCCACCAGAACCTGAGGTGCCTGTGCCAGCGGAATCGCTACGTAGCTGGAGTCCCGGAGATCGGGGACAATGATAATTCCCACGTCCAGCCCCTGCTCCACGAAGCTTTCGTCCTTTCGGACCGCAAGCAGTGTCACGACAAAAGTGACGTCGGGATACTTTTGCAAAAACTCCTGTACAACGGGCAGCATGCGCTGAGTTCCAAATGCGGGCGGCACACCAATCCTGATTTCACCACTTACCTCGCCCGCCAGGTTCCTCACAGAGTCATGCAGATCGTCATACTTTTCTATGAGCAGAATTGCGTTTTCAAGTACTTTCTCACCCGCACGGGTCAAGCCCATCTGCTTGGTAGTGCGATTGATCAGCTTGGTATTGAAAGCGGCTTCCAGCGAGGCTATCTGCTTGGTTACCGTTGCTCGAGATACCCCAAAGTATGCTGCTGCCGCAGAAAAACTGTTACGGCGAGCAACCTCAACAAACGTCCTCAAGCAACGTAGTTCATCCACTTTTACGAACCCTCTAGCAGGCAAATTGTCGACATACATCCTGACGCACCTGCACACGCCAGTTGCAACTGATCACTGGTGTGATCAATCATTGCGGGACACTTTGAATGCCTTGAATTTCCTGGTGTCATACGAATAACAACCAATGTGCAGCAGCGTGTGGCAATGGATCTACCTACACTATCCTTCTTGCCCCCCCTCAGATACAGTCCATTCCCCTGCAGAATGTTGACGTCAATCACGATCAAGAGCTTCGTTCTTGACCATGAGACAAAAACCATGAATCTTCCATCTGCAGATCAATGGTTAAACGGTCCCATCCTGCTTGAAACTGATCTGAATCATTTTTTGAATGTGATCCATTATGGTTATCGGCCAGGGTAGTAACAAGATCAGCCATAAAAATTAACTGTTTCCAGCCCGGAAACACCACCTGGCCGGACCAAGAAAACCATGAACAGCATCCATGCAAAAAGGCCAGCCATGATTGCTTGTCATGGCTGGCCTGGATTTGGCGCGTGAACAAATCAGGAATTAGTTTTCCTGCTTCAGGAACACCCTCGCCTTCTTGGGGCGGACAGTGACTTTGTCGGTCTCACGGATCCCCAGTTCCTCGAAGTGTTCAATGCCAATCGATGCCTCGATAAGCTTGGACGAGTTCGGATCGGATGCGGCAAGGCCTGTCGGCTGCAGCTCGAGCCTGACCACAGGGCCGATAGCAAGCGCTCTGGTGACTTCGGCTGAAATACCCGCTGCACCATGTGACGCAGGCTTGATTTCAAAGTCATGTGGACGCACGAACGCAAACGCTTCCCTGTCACTTTCCTGAACAAATTCAGGTGCCGGCAACTCCATCCCCGAAAAGTGCATCACACCACGGTCGACACGTCCTTCGAAGCGGTTCACATCGCCCAGAAAACCATAGACAAACGGGCTGGCTGGTTCAGCCCAGACCTGCTGTGGCGAACCAGTCTGCTCAATCCTGCCGCGGTTCATGAGAACCACTCGATCCGACACTTCCAATGCCTCTTCCTGGTCATGCGTCACAAAGATACTGGTCACATGCAGGTCGTCGTGCAAGCGGCGCAACCAGCGCCGAAGCTCCTTGCGCACTTTGGCGTCAAGTGCCCCAAACGGTTCGTCCAAAAGCAGCACCTTGGGCTCAACCGCCAAAGCTCGTGCCAAGGCGATCCTTTGACGCTGTCCACCTGAGAGTTGTGTCGGGTAACGGTCTGCCAACCAGTCCAGTTGCACCAGCTTGAGAAGGTCATAGACCTTTTTCTCGATCTCCTTGGCACTGGGACGCAGGTGCCTTGGCTTGACCTTAAGGCCAAACGCCACATTGTCAAAGACCGTCATATGGCGAAACAACGCATAGTGCTGGAACACAAAGCCGACGTTGCGCTCACGCACATGCAGGTGGGTCGCGTCTTCGCCACTGAAATGAATCGAACCGGAATCGGCAGACTCAAGTCCGGCAATGACCCGCAGCAGTGTTGTCTTGCCGCAACCCGATGGGCCGAGCAAGGCGAGCAGTTCACCTGATTCGATATCGAGGTTGATGTCCTGCAAGGCCAGGAAGTTGCCAAACCGCTTGTACAGACTGCGAATTTCTATACTCATGTTTTTGTTACTGCCAATTGTTGGGGCGATACCGGCTGATCATCACTTGGGCGCTCGGGTGGTAGTTCCGCAAGCGCCTGCATTTCACGATTCATGCGCCATTCGGCAACTGTCTTGATGGCCAAGGTCACCAAAGCCAGCAGTGCCAGCAGCGATGCCACAGAAAAAGCTGCCACAGCCTGGTATTCGTTGTAGAGGATTTCCACCTGAAGCGGCATGGTCGTGGTTTGCCCGCGGATGTGGCCCGAAACCACGGAAACGGCACCAAACTCCCCCATAGCCCTGGCATTACACAGGATGACGCCGTATATCAGGCCCCACTTAATATTGGGTAAAGTGACATGCCAGAACGTCTGCCAGCCCGAGGCGCCCAGCACAATCGCGGCCTGCTCTTCGTCGCTACCCTGGGCCTGCATGAGCGGTATCAGTTCCCTCGCCACAAAGGGGAAAGTCACAAAAATGGTCGCCAGGATGATTCCAGGAACAGCAAAGATGATCTTGACCTCATGCGCAGACAACCAGGGGCCGAGCCAGCCTTGAGCACCAAATACCAGAACCAAAGTCAGACCTGCTACCACAGGCGACACTGAAAACGGCAGATCAATGAGCGTAGTCAGAAACGACTTGCCCTTGAACTCGTACTTTGCAATCGCCCATGCCGCAGCTACTCCAAACACGAGGTTCAGTGGCACCGCTATTGCCGCTGTGATCAAGGTCAGACCAATGGCCGCCAGCGCATCGGGATGAGTGACCGACTCCAGGTAGGCCTGCCAGCCATTGCGAAACGCCTCGGCAAACACGGCAGCCAGCGGCAAAAGTAGAAACAGCGTCAGAAATAGCAGCGCCACCAGGGTCAGGCCATAACGAACCCAGCGTGCCTCGGACAGCGGCTTGGCAATTGCGTTGTTGCTTGAAAACCCTGCCATGCTCAGCGCCCCCCTGCCCGTTTTCTTTGCCAAGCCTGCAAGGCATTGATGAGAAAGAGCATGATGAATGACATCAGGAGCATGACGCAAGCCACAGCCGTGGCCCCCGCATAGTCATACTGCTCAAGCTTGCCGATGATGACCAAGGACGTGATTTCTGATTCCATGGGGACATTGCCTGCGATGAAAATGACCGAGCCGTACTCTCCTATCGCCCTTGCAAAAGCCAGGGCAAAGCCAGTGAGCAACGCCGGCATGATGGTCGGCAGGATGACTTTGGTAAAGGTCTGCCAGCGGTTTGCACCCAGACAAAGCGCTGCCTCCTCAAGCTCTTTTTCCGCATCTTCAAGCACGGGTTGCACCGTTCGAACGACAAACGGCAAGCCGATGAAGATAAGTGCAATGACAATACCCTTGGGATTGAAGGCAAGTTCGATTCCCAGGGGAGAAAGGAACTGCCCGACCCAACCGTTATTTGACAGCACGGTGGCCAGTGCAATACCTGCCACTGCCGTAGGCAAAGCAAAAGGCAAGTCAACCATGGCATCCACCAGTTGCTTGCCGGGAAATGAATAGCGCACCAGCACCCATGCCACAAGAAGGCCCATGACCATGTTCACCAGTGCGGCCAGAAGCGACGCACCGATGGTCAAACGATATGAGGCCATCACACGTGGCGAAGTCGCTGCCTCGACAAATTCAGTCCAGGACAGCGACAACGTTTTGAGGACCAGTGCGCTCAGCGGAATCAGGACTATCAGACACAGGTAAAGAAGTGCGTAACCGAGTGTGATGTTAAATCCTGGCAAAACCCTTTTGCTGAGCATCTTCGATCTGCTTGATTGAATTATTTTCCGGTGGTGTAGAGTTTATCGAACAGGCCACCATCGTTGAAATGAACTTTCTGCGCATCGGCCAGTGAACCGAAGTATTCTTCAACAGTAAACAGATCGATTGGCTTGAAGGTATCTTTGTACTTGTCGAGCACGCTTTGAAGTTGAGGGCGAATACCGTGCTTGGCAGCGATTTCCTGAGCTTCAGGCGTATAGAGAAACTCCAGGTATGCCTTGGCCAGCTCTGCGTTACCCTTTTTCTGGGCATTGGGTTCGACCACAGCCACTGGGTTTTCAGCGATGATGCTGGCCGATGGGTGAATGGCCTGGACTTTGCCTTTGCCAAATTCACGCTCGACAGAAACCACCTCAGACTCGAAGGTCACAAGCACATCACCAATATTGCGCTGCAAGAAGATACCAGTGGCATCACGTCCGCCACGAGCCAGCACAGGAACATTCTTGTACAGGTTGGTCACGAATTCCTGAGCCTGCTCAGGCGTGCCGCCATTCTTGAGCACTTGTCCCCAGGCTGCAAGGTAAGCCATGCGGCCGTTGCCACCGGTCTTCGGGTTCACAACCACGACCTTGACATCAGGCCTGACGAGGTCGTTCCAGTCCTTGATGTTTTTCGGATTGCCATCGCGCACCAAAAACAACATGGTTGAGGTTGTGGGTGCAGCGTTGTTCGGAAACTTGTTGCGCCAGTCCTTGTCGACCAAGCCCTTGCCAGCCAGAAAATCAATGTCAGTCGTGGTATTCATCGTCACGACATCAGCTGGCAATCCATCTGCCACGGCACGGGCTTGAGCGGAAGATCCAGCATGTGACTGTTCGATCTTGACATCCTTGCCAGTGGTTTTTTTGTAGTGCTCGGCAAATGCAGCGTTAATGTCTTTATAGAACTCACGGGCTACGTCGTATGAGACGTTGAGCAGTGGTTGCTGCTGGTCAGCCAGTACTGTTGGCGATGCCACGGTCACAGCAGCGGCAACGAAAACAGATTTAAGCAAATTTCTCATGGAATACCCCAAAAGTTTCGGTTTGAAACAATTATGGGGAAATCACATAATTATGAAAACTAATATAATTTCATCTACTTATTTCTTTTGGAAATAAAAGAATTGAGACAAATCAAACTTGAGGAGGATTGAGACAGCCGTTTGTATGCCACAGCGCTATATGCCCCCTTAAGCGACTGAAACTTCAAGAAAAATCTCACTGTCTACTACCGACAGGCAGTAACATAGCCCACAACAAAGGTTGGCTATTTCTCATCCACACTGACGCCGATCCGTTGTTTCCTGACAAACGGCAGGTCGGCCAGATCATCCAGAAAGTCAATGTTCCTGACAAACTGTTGCGGATCGGCATCAAGTTGCAGGATCCGTTTTTTGTCTTTGAACACCATGAGTCTGACGGTCCGGATGCCGCAAAGCATGCCTTGGCAATCGGTTATGGCATAGGTATAGTCGCCGATCCTGAAATACAGGATATCTATCCCTGCCTTGGGCAGTATCTGCTGATGGTCAAGCATGAACTGGCCGTCTTCAGGCGCCTCATAGACCAGTTCAGGGCTGGAATTGCCATAACGGTAAGCCAAGTACTTATAAGGTTTGTCTTTAGGGCTGGCACACAACGACAACACGCCCTTGGCCGCGAACAAGTCACCCTTGACCTGCCCCACGGATCCGGAAAGAAGCACAATCTCACCAGGCACACACCAGTTCTGCTGCGCCAGCGCAACTGTCGCCAAGGACCACAGGATGGCAGCCCGTGTAAACGCTTTCACCTGTCTGTTCCATGCCATACCGTGCCCCCTTGCTGTTTATGCTAGCCCTCATGCTACAGCCTGGGAGCGCCCCTTTGAAACGACTAGTCCGCAAAAGATTCAATCCTGGCGGCTTCATAGGCCGGGCGCTGTTGCACGGCTTCCCACCAGAGCGCGACCCTGGGATGCACGGTCGGGTTCAACGCCTCAGGCGCAATTTCCTCACTGATCCGCTTTACAAATGGCACGACGGCAATATCTGCCAGGGAATACTGGCCGCCAATCAGCCAACCTTTGGTCATCATGTTTTCCATGGCATCAATGAGTGCAACCAAGCTGGAGCGGGATTCTGCCAGTTCCTCCTCCGTATAGGGGTTCCTGGCCACGCGCAGCCAGGCCTGCTGGCGCTCCTTGCTCGGGATCTTGGCGATCACGCGCTGCAATTCCTCATCGCTCATGTTCTGAGCTCGCTTCTGGATCCGGTAGCGCCAGTTGAACCGGATCAGGTGCCCGATCTGGTTATCGACATGACGAACCCAGTTGCGCATGAGCGCCAGGTCATAGGGATCTGATGGACGCAGAGGCGGATCTGGAAACACATCATCCAGGTACTCGCAGATGGTCGCACTCTCATACAAAGACTTGCCATCGTGAAGCAACGCCGGCACAACCCCATTCGGGTTGATCTTCAGGTATTCGGGGCTGTGCTGTTGTTGTTGCGCCAGGTCGATCACCCGTGACTCATACTGCAACCCCTTTTCTTCTAGGAACAACCTGACTCTGCGCGAAGCGCTCGACTTCCAGGCATGATAAAGAACCAGACCCATCCTTGCCGCCCCCCTTCTTGTCTCCAGTGATTGTTCTTGCTTGTCGGTCATGTGGCTTGCTGCCATGCCCTCGGTTTCAGGGCAAGAGGATGACCGGTGCCGTGGTCTGCCGTGACTGCAAGAGCTCATGCGCCTGTGCTGCCTGACTCAAAGGCAGCCTGGCACCAATCGGTGTACTGATGAGATTATGCTCAATCAGCTCAAAAAATGCAGCAGCCGCCTGTTCATATTCCTGCCGATCGCTGATCCAGCTACGCAATGTCGGGCGCGTCACGATGATCGACTTCGAGTGCAAAAGCTGCAAGTCGAACATGCCCACATTCCCTGAGGCCGTACCGTAGCTGATCACCATGCCGCGTGGCTTGATACATGCCAGATCACCCATGAAAGTAACCTTGCCCACGCCGTCATAAATGACATCGACCCCCCGCCCGGATGTCAGTTCCAGTGCCCTCTTGGCAAAATCCTCATTCGAATAGTTGATGATGTCTTCATAGCCGTGCTGCCTGGCCACCTCTGCCTTCTGTGCTGAGCTGACCGTCCCGATCATGCGTGCGCCCAGATGCCAGCCCCACTGACCTAGCACCAGTCCCATCCCGCCAGCAGCAGCATGGACCAGAGCAACCGCCCCGGGCCTGAGCGGATAAAGCCTTCTCACCAGGTATTCCGCAGTCAGACCGCGCAGCAAATAGCCCGCTGCCACGTCATCGGCAACATAATCCGGGAGCTTGAGTGCTCTGTCTGCTGGCACCAGCGTGTATGTGGCATAGCTGTCAGGACTGAGATAGCCGACACGTTCCCCCGCCTTCACATGACTGACTTTACTGCCAACTTCTTCAACGATACCCACCGCCATGCGGCCCAGGGTGATTGGCAATGGCCTGCTGGCGTGTGGTCCTCCATGGTCTGCCTCACGCTCATAAATGTCAGCGTAATTCACCCCGATGGCGGCGTTGCGGACCAACACCTGGTTCTCTGATGGACTGGCAACTGTAACTTCCTCATAGCGCATCGCTTCTACTCCACCATGGTTGTGGATGCGCACTGCCATTGCCTTTGGCATCTCCTCCCCCTCGTATCTGCAATCTTCACGTCTACAACCGCCGCCAGACCTTGGCGATACCGCGACATCGATCCTAATCCTGTTGTGCTGACTGACCATAAGCTCTGAGCAAGGCAACCATGGCATCGGCGCCACGCTCAATATGCTCCCGCATGCACTGTCTGGCCTGCTCCACCTGACCGGCGCTGATAGCTTCCACAATCCCTGCATGCTCCTTGACTGATACTGCCAGACGCCCAGGCATCTCGAAGCTACGTAGCCTGTACCCCATCAGCATCTGACGTGTGGTGTAGATCTGCTGCGCCAGCACCGGGTTAGCACCCGCCTCATGGATAACCGTGTGCAGCTTGTTGTTGGCTTGACGGTAGCCATCGATGTCGTTTTCCTTGACCGCAGCCTCGCAGGCATCAAGTGCCTTGAACATGGCCCGAACCTGCATCCGGTTCGCTCGCTTTGTGGCAAACCCCGCAACCACGGTCTCTAGCTCGGTCAATGCTTCCAAGGCGCTGAGAAGCTCCTGCATGTCAGCTTTACGGACATAGATGCCAGACCTTGGGACAATGGTGACAAGCCCGCGTGCAGCCAAGACCAGCAGTGCCTCCCTGACGGGGGTGCGCGATGCCTGGAAACTCGCAGCCAGTGCCTTCTCATCGATCTGGCTGCCTGGTGGCATGCGGCCAGACAGGATTTCGTGCTCGATCTGCTCGCGTATCCTGTCCTGCAGACTGCTGTTCTTTTGTCCTACTGTTGCGACTGGCATCATTCTCCACCGACATTCGCCAACTGATTCAACCGCCTGATGCGCCCTGGGGTTTCAGACCGGTCTTCTTCAGACGCTCAAGCACAAAGGCACCGTTTTCACGTGCCCACTTCTCGAATGCTTCTGGTGACTCCATCGGCGCAGCCTCGTTGCCTGCCTTGATCATACGCTCCTTGACCTCTGGACTTTCAAGAACCTCCTTGGAAGCCTTGGCTAGCTTGTCACGGATGTCATTGGGCAATCCGGCCGGGCCAAAGAGTCCAAACCAGAAGAAGAAGTCAAATCCAGGCAATCCTTGCTCGGACACTGGTTTGACACCAGGTGCAAGCGGCGACTCCTTGAGCGAGGATACGGCCAGCATCTTGACCTTGCCTCCTTGCCCAAGCGGCAGCACCGATGCTGCGGTCCCGAAAGAGAAGTCCACATCGCCGGAAGCTACAGCCATCAATGCCGGGTTACCGCCCTTGTAGGGCACGCTGGTGAACTGTGTACCGATCGCGTTTTCCAGGGCAAGGCTGGCAGAGTGCGGTGTGCCGCCTATGCCTGAGGTCGAGTAGAACATCTTGCCAGGGTTCTTACGGGCTTTCTCAAGAAAGTCAGCAAAGGTATTGATGTCGCTGTTGGGGCCGACTGCCAGGATAAGCGGCGACATGGACAGCCTCATGATCGGCGTAAAGTCCTCGGGCTTGTAACTGACGTTGTAGATGTACTCGTCCACACCGTAGAGTGTGCCGCTGGCCATGCCCAAGGTGTAGCCATCGGGTGGTGCCTTGGCAATCGCAGCCGATGCAATCGTGCTGCCCGCGCCAGGTCTGTTTTCAATCACAATGGGTTGCCCGAGTTTTTCCGATAAGGCTGCACTGAAGATCCGTGCCACGGAATCTGCAGCGCCTCCTGGGGTATACCCGACAAGAAGCTTGATGGGCCTATCTGGGTAGTCAGCAACAGCCTGACCTCCCCAAAGTGTCATGGTCAGCACACAAGCCAAAAGCACAGTTGTTCTGCGTTTCACGGTTGCCTCCTCCAGGTCAGTTGTACGTCTGATATATCAGATCTAGTAATTGATATATCAGAATTGCACGCCTACCTCTGTCAGTCAATAGCCGAACAACTCAGGGTCTACCCTCTGTTGCCAGTTACTTCCCAATACCGTCGTGTTGCAACAGACACAAGAAGACTGAGATGTAGAAAATCTCGTTCGATGACAGAATAGCTAGCAAAGGAACGCATTACCGATTTGGCCTGCATGTTCTGGATTCTGGTCGGGATCTGGATCGTGAAAGCAAGGCGATGCACCCTTTACAAACAACATAAAGACTCGCCAGACCCCTGGTTTTCTTGCGATTGTCCAGGGCACTCCCTGCTTGAGGAGCAAGTTACGCAAGAGCCTTTGCAGCCAGACCAGCAATCCTTTGTGCAGATTCGAACCGTAGACTGTTTCCACCGCATCGAAATTGTCTCCAGCGCCAAATCCCCAAAACCACACCCACCGCACCTTTGGTTTTAGGCTCTTGGCAAGATTGAATCGTCCACAGTAATACGGAGCTTAAACGGCCTCGCACGCCTTGTACTGCTGCTTCCATTCAGCCAGCCTCTCCAGTTATGGGCAATGCGAGCTGAATAACTTCCTACCCAGGGCTCATTGGCATCCTCCCCGGCCTGAAGGCCGGAGATTCCTACGGTGCTCAGGTACTGAGATAAAAGTATCAAGCCACAGATTCGAGAGAGCCGAACTTGCCGCTACGTAGGTCTTCCATGGCCTGCTGTATCTCTTCACGGGAATTCATGACAAACGGACCATAGCCCACGATCGGCTCATTGATCGGCTCGCCACTGAGCACAAGAACGATACTTTGCATTGTCGCCAGCAGTTCCACGTTTTCACCGGCAGCATCAAGCAGCACCCACTGTCCTTCGCTAGCACGTGCATCGGCACCCACCACAATCTCACCCCTCAAGACGATCAAAGCAACTGACCTGCCCTGCTTGAGTGGCAGCACAGTCTGTATATGGGGATTCAAACGCAGGTCCCAGACATCCATCTCGGTAAACGTGCTTGCAGCACCTGATCTTGCTCCAAACTGGCCAGCAATCAGGCGCACACTGCCGGCGTCTGCTGGTAGCTGCTGCACTGGGATCTCATCCTTGAGGAGTGTCTGGTACCTGGGCCTGGTCATCTTATGCATTCTGGGCAGGTTTACCCAAAGCTGAATCATCTCAAGGGTGCCACCTTCCTGGGAAAAACCACTTGAGTGCATCTCTTCATGCATGATACCGGCACCGGCCGTCATCCATTGCACATCACCCGCGCCGATGGTGCCACCCGCGCCGGTCGAATCACGGTGCTCAAGTTCGCCCTGGTAGACGATGGTGACCGTTTCAAACCCCCGGTGCGGGTGCTGTCCCACACCACGCCTGATCCTGGATGGCGAAAACGTCACGGGCCCGGCATAGTCGAGCAGCAGAAACGGGCTCAGTCTTGAACCTACGCCATGATAGGAAAACAGCGTCCGCACAGGAAATCCATCGCCAACCCAGTGGGGTTGAGGCGCATTGTATGTTCCAATCACGGTTTTCATGTCAACTCTCCTGGCCACGGCACCTGTGCCGTGCATCTGGCTTGCGTGTATTGAGGCAGGGAACCTGTAGTTTATAGACAGCAACTGCCTTTTAACGCTCAATGCAAGATGGTTTTAACAGCTGACAAGGGTTTGTACCAATATACTTGACATGCCCTTATGGAAGTAAACATACCCTGAAACTCGAAAAACCCTTGACTCCAGACCCCGTTGCGCAAAATCTTGGCCTCGGGAATGTATGCTCCTGTCCTATCTCCAGATCAACCGCACCGAAAGGACTCTTCTTGATGAAGGTCGACAATACCAAGATTCATCCTTCGCTTTTGGTCACCCGTCCGTTTGCAAACGCTGAGGATGCACTCGACAGCATCCTTGCGTGCCTTAAAACCCTGGTGCCTTACAAACTCTGGATGGTGACACGGGTCAAGGACAACGACTGGACGGTCGTGCGCTGCGTCGACGATGCCTATGGCGTCACCGCAGGCAGGGCTTTAACAGCTTGAACAGTATCTGCGCAAAACTATGCCAAACTATCCATTATGGTGAGATTGGTTAGCATCGGGGTCGCGGCGTCAGCGCTGGGCGTGTCGATCACAACCCTGCGCCGCTGGGAGGCGTCAGGTAGGTTGGTCGCTGAGCACACGGCGGGTGGCCAT
>Ga0182743_1000286_pt1 | contig 71470 bp, 57 predicted proteins | sample eDN3rd30CKraftOP_FD_128522 | JGI IMG/M metagenome (GOLD analysis project Ga0182743, IMG submission 128522) | Enriched Organic Plus compost microbial communities from Emeryville, California, USA - eDNA 3rd pass 30_C Kraft OP (version 2) (version 2) ... | reverse complement strand
GTACTTGATCAATGTAAAGATAGCCAACCAAACGGAGGATGCGAGAGGAAGGGGGGTACGCTTGGCGTGCCGCGCTATCCCTCCCCGGCATAAATGTCGGGGTCTCTCGCGCAGAACGATGAAGTCCCCCTCGAACCGTGCCTGGGCGGTCACAGGAATGTCTACAGACACGGCCCAATGGTTGTTCTCAAATGTCCAGCGCTGGTCACGGGCCCATCGGATAAGGACCTGCCTGATGGTGCGATCATCAAGCCTGACCTCAAACTGTTCATTGACCAGGGATGCGGCTAAGGCAGCGGGTGCACCCGAAGTCTTAGGTTCTTCTGGGTAGGAACGGCGTGCGCCCTGTGCTTTTGCACCTGCGGCCGATGCCATTATCCTGCTTGCGTGCTGCGCATCAGCCCTGAGCCCGCCCCCCTGAAAGCGAAGTTGCTGCCAGTTGCCCTCAATGACAGAAAACTTTCCATGTTCCTGCAACTGGGCAACATGCCATTGCCCTGAGTCACGAACCAGTACCGAAGGAATTGGCTGACCACGGTGCCACTGCAGCCAGATCCTCCATTGGTCAGAAAACACTTGCAATGGCGCGACTCGACGGTCACCACTCATGTACCAGTTGAAATCGGGCTCACCAATCAACAACAAACGATCCTGTGACGGGTCTGCTGCAGTGTGCGGGTCTGCACCGACCGCACAACCACCAGACAGGACGACAGACGAGCACAGAATCAGCGATGTCACGGTGCCCAGGTAATGCTGTTCTTGCATCCGAAACCCTAATAAAGCAGAGAATCGAATCATGCGCTTGTTGCCTGGGCATCACAATTGTGCCGTTCAACAATGGCCATAAAGGGCAGTTCGTGTGAACAGCAGAAGTCGCCTGATGGCTGACCTGAAAAAGAATGGCCCATTGCCTGCAGGCAATGGGCACTATAGACGCTGTCTATTGCTGGGTGAGCGGGTATTGCCCGGCAATGGGCACACTTACTGTGCCTACGACAAAAACAAGTCTTATTGTGAATCAGGCCGCGGGTCGTCGACCTGCGGCCTGATGTGCTTGTTGTTTTCCTTGTGCGAACCGGGGTGACTCGCATGCTGTCTGCACAGCTGGCATACACAACGCTACTGTAGCTTGTGCATGCAAGTGATCATCAGGCAGCAGCCACCTTATTTTCCAGTTCTGATGACTTGCTCAGCCTGCTTCTTGGCTTCCTGCAATACCGCCATAGGAGCTTTGTGACCCTCGAGCGCTGTTTCAAATCCCTTGTTCAGGATGACACGGGCCTTGGGATAGTGCGGTGCACGAAAACCTCGACTGTCCTTGCTTTTTGTCTTTTCCAGCTTGGCAATCGTGTCACGTGTCCCAGGTGTCTTGTCATAGAAACTGACATCCGCGGCAAGAAAGGCGGCATGCGTCAAAGGCAGGTATCCCGTTTGCTGGTGCCACTTGGCAGCGACAACGGGTGTAGCCAGGTAGCTCAGGAACTGCGATGTGCCCTTGTTCCTCTCGTTGCTGTGACCGTTAAGCAACCAGAAGGCTCCGCCGGTAACAAACGGTGCACCAGGCACTTTGGTTTCCTGGGGATAGTACGGCACAGGTGCAATACCAAAATCAACATGGCCATCACGGATCAGACCCAGCGCTGACGATGTCGTTGTCAGGATGGCGCAGTGGCCTTGCGCAAAAGCCTTGTCTGGCTCGCTGTTGTCGGTACTCATGGACAACAGTTCGGTCTTCTTCCAGGACACCATCATGGACAGGTGGCGCATGTAGAGCGTGCCGAAGTTGAAAGTCAGGTTCTTCTCACCACCCAGACCGTTGTCCGGTTTGAGGTAGAGCTCGTCATTGATCGGCGCCAGGTTCTCAAGGTGAATTGAAACCTGGTGGCTTGAGCCATAGACGCAGGGCATGCGGGTTTCGTTGCGCAATTTGACCAGATGCGTCTGCAAGTCACCCCATGTTTCAGCCGGTTTCTTCGGATCCAGGCCCGCCCGCTTGTAGGCATCCAGGTTATAGACCATGATCGGGATTTCGGCCATGAACGGGAAAGCAAGCAGACGTCCCTTGTCATCCCGGACAAAAGATGTGGTTTTCTCCAGGAACCAGTTGGCATCCTTGATCGGATACTTTGTCAGGAACTGGTGCAGGGGCAACACTTCCTTGAATTGCGCAATGACTTCTGGAGAGTGGGTATCGTTCAGTTGCACCAGATCAGGCTTGTCGCCTTTTTTAACCGCCTTGATGGTCGCCTCAATCAGATCTTCCTGACTGGAAAACCGTTTCAGGTCTACCGTGACGCCTTTGTTCTGTCTGTTGAAATCAGAAACGATTTTTTCAAACGTCGAACGGTTGGGACCACTTAGCGAGTGCCAGACCTGGATTTCAACGGCATGTGCTGTCAACGCACCGGATCCGATCAGCATGACGCTTGCGGCGAGTAGATTTTTTGTTAGATAGCTCACAAGGATAGCCCCTTTAAAAAAGCCTGGCATTTGCCAGGCATGAAACACTTGAAATCGGCGTAATTAAATACCAATGAACGGAAACTGTGGCTCAGGTTTTACGCCAGATACGATATCTGCCATGACCCTGCCAGATCCTGCACCCATGGTCCATCCCAAGGTGCCATGTCCAGCATTGATGTAGAGGTTCGGGATACGTGAACGGCCGATGATCGGTACGTTCGATGGTGTCGACGGGCGCAGCCCTGACCAGAACCTGACATTGTCGAAATCCAGCACATCAGCAAACAGTTCCCGTGCCTGGTCGAGCATCGTCTGGCAACGCACGGGGTTCAATGTCCTGGAGTATCCTGACAACTCGGCCGTACCGGCCATGCGCAACTCATTGCCAAGTCTGGAGTAAACCACCTTGTTCTTGCTGTCGGTCAAGCTCACCACCGGAGCGGCCTCGGGCTTGAGAATCGGGAATGTCGCTGAATACCCTTTGGTCGGATAAATCAGGCAATGTATCCCCAACGGACGCATGAGTTGTGGTGTAAAGCTTCCGAGACAAACCACAAAGGCATCGCCATCCACACGGTCGTAGCTGCCATCAGGACGGATGACCTCGATTGCCGCGGCCTTGCCATGCTCACAAATGACGCGGGTGATGCGGGTCGAGAACATGAACTCGACCCCCTTGTTTTGCGCAAGTTCTGCCAGCTTGATGGTAAAGATCCTGGCATCGCCGGATTCATCGGTGGCGGTATAGTCGCCCCCGACAATGCTCGCCCTGTGCGGTGCCAAGGCGGGCTCGATCTTGACGACCTCGTCGGCCGAAACCACCCGTCTGTCGACACCGAAGTCACGCATCAGGTCAGCGGCCTTTTGCGAGTTCTCGAACTCTTCCGGATCCCGGTAGAAATTCAGGATGCCCTTTTCGAGATGGTTGTATTCGATGCCGAGGGATTCGCGCATGCCCTTGAGCGTCTCAAGGCTGTATTGAGCCAGACGAACCATGGCCTCAATGTTTGCTGCCATCCGCGATGGCAGGCACTCCCTCAGGAATGCCAGACCCCAGACCCATTGCCGCCAGTCAAACTGGGGACGAAACAGCAATGGTGCATCGTCTTGGGTCATCCATTTGAGTAGTTTCAGCGGCGCTGATGGATTGGCCCAAGGCTCTGCATATGAAACAGAGATCTGCGAACCGTTGGCAAAAGAAGTCTCTTGTGCCGGCCCGGTCTCACGGTCGATGACGACAACGTCATGCCCGGTCTCGCGCAACCACCAGGCTGAGCAAGTGCCCACAATACCACTGCCAAGTACAACAACTTTCATGGAAAAGCCTCCCGGCATTCAACAACTGTGCAACAGTGTAGCCTCAGCTTTGCATTGCGTCAGCCGATGGCGTGAAGGCATCCATGAAGAAGGCATCTTCAGGCAACCCGGCCTGGCCACAGAACGAATGCCTTGCCGCCTCCACCATGGCAGGATTCCCGCAGGCATAGACCTCGTAGCCTGAGAGGTCTGGATGATCATCAAGAACGGCCTGGTGCACAAATCCTGTGCGCCCGGTCCACTGGTCTTCGTCAAGCGCATCCGAGATCACTGGAATGAACTTGAATCCCGGCAACGTGCTTTCCCAGCTCTTGGCCAGATCGCTCATGTACAGGTCAACCGGACGACGTCCGCCCCAGTACAGTGTGGCTGGCCTGTTGATGTTCTTGGCAATCATGTACTCTACGATAGCCTTGATCGGCGCAAAACCTGTACCGCTGGCGAGAAAAATGATCGGTTTCTGCGTCTCTTCACGCAAATAGAAAGTACCCAGCGGTCCTTCGAACCGGAGGATTTCCCGCTCTTTCATCTGCGTCGGGCCCACACCAAACACGTGATCCGTAAAGTATCCCCCGGGCATATGGCGGATGTGCAGCTCCAGCGTCTGTGCCTGCCCGGGTGCGGTGGCAAGCGAGAAGCTGCGGCGCTTGTCACCTTTGAGCAGCAAGTCGATATACTGGCCTGCGTAATAGCGAAAATCTTCTGCTGCGGGCAGTTGCAAAGTCAGTACGGCCACATCAGGTGCAGGTTTCTGGATGGAAATGACGCGAACAGGCAGCTTCCTGATCTGGATATCGGTTGCCAGGCGGACCTCACGGGCCTCAATGACCAAGTCAGACTTCGGAATCGCCTGACAAAACAAGGTATAGCCCTCATCCAATTCTTCCTTGGTCAGCACCTGTTCAGGGGCATTGCCGGCGTCGTATTCACCTGACAGCACCTTACCCTTACAACTGGAGCAACCGCCGCTGCGACAACTGTAAGGCAGCACAATGCCAGCAGCAAGGGCAGCATCAAGCACGTTCTGGTTTTCATTAGCACTGAACTGGTGCTGGCTTGGTTCAATTCTGATTTGGAAAGTGGCCATTTTGAATCAAGTTTCAATAATAGTTTCGGAAATGAAGCCTGCGGCTTCATTCGCCTGCCCCTCCTAACCCACAGGTTCAGGAAGGGGAATACTCAAAGTTAACGTTCAACAGTACGGGTGACTTGAGCCGCGTCTGGAACACCTTTCCTTTGCGCGCCCGCTTGGTCACATAAGGCTGCAAGGTATCCCCATCCAGGACTTCCACGCGATCCTGGTTGCGGTATACGCCCTGAACCCTTAAACCTTGGGCATCGACTGTTGCAATCTGCTGAAGTTTAATGTTTTCATCGAGCTGGATCAGCATGGTACCCCGACCGCCACCAGAAAGTGTCTTGATTTCGCTCAAGGAAATGACAGCCAGCCGCTGGTTTTCCGTCAGCATGGCCAGGTGAGTGGCCTGAGATGGCATGTGCAATGGCCGCAAAATGGTCTCGCCCTTGTCCAGGGTCAGGAACTGCTTGCCGGCCTTTTGCCTGCTGACCATGGATCGCAGAGGTGCTTTGAAGCCAAAGCCGCTGGAGTTGACCAGCAACCAGATTGAGTGCTCATCAGCAGCAAAAAAGTGCACCAGTTGCGTTCCTGGCTCCAGGTCGATCATGGCCGTGACAGGGCTGCCGTCTCCTCTAGCTGATGGCAACCCTGCTACAGGAACCGAATAGACCCTGCCGTTTGAACCAATGGCGATGAGCTGGTCCGTGCTGCGGCATTCAAATGTGCCGTAGCATGAGTCACCACTCTTGAAGCCAAACTGTGCTGGATCATGACCCCATCCCTGGCGTGAACGCACCCAGCCTCGCTTGGACACCACGACAGTCACTGGTTCATCAGCAATTTTCACTTCCAGCACAGCTTTTTGCGCCGGCTCGATCAACGTGCGCCGGTCGTCTCCGTACTGCTTGGCGTCAGCCTCAATCTCCTTGACCATGAGACGCCGCAATGCTGCAGGACTGTCAATCAGTTCGGAAAGCTCCTTTTCCTCCTTGCGCTTGTTCTCTAGCTCCTGCTCGATGCGGATGCCCTCAAGCCGTGCCAGTTGTCGCAGTCGCATCTCGAGGATGTCGTCAGCCTGGCGCTGCGACAGTTTGAAGCGCTCCATCAGCGCAGCACGCGGTTCATCGGATTCCCTGATGGTCTGGATGACCTCATCGACATTCAGGTAGACGATCATCCGGCCTTCAAGCACGTGGATACGATCGCGCACCGCGTTAAGCCGGTACTGGCTGCGCCTGAGCATGGTGGCTGAGCGGAACTGAATCCACTCCACCAGGATGTCACGCAGTGACTTCTGACGTGGCAACCCGTTGGTTCCCACGCAGACAAAGTTGACCGGGACGTTCGTCTCAAGGCTGGTCTGGGCTAGCAACAGGTTGACCAGCTCATCACGGTCGACCCGGGAAGTCTTGGGTTCGAATACCAGCCTGACTGCCGCTTCCTTGCCGGACTCATCCCTGACCGCATCGAGAAGCCCAAGCATGTGCGTCTTGGCTTGCTGCTGCTCTTGCGTCAGTGACTTCTTGCCTGCCTTCACCTTGGGATTGGTGATGTCCTCGATTTCTTCCAGAACCTTCTGGCAGGAAGTCCCGGGTGGCAGTTCGGTCACCACCAGGTGCCACTGCCCTCTGGCCAGTTCCTCGAAATGCCATCTTGCCCTGACTTTGAGTGACCCGCGGCCAGTGCCATAAACCTGCGCTATATCCTCATGGGAGCTGATGACATGCCCTCCCCCTGGGAAGTCAGGGCCCGGAATCATCGCCATCAGTTCGGAGTCAGGCAAATCGGGATTCTTGATTAAGGCCACGCACGCTTGGGCGACCTCGCGCAGGTTATGGGAAATGATCTCCGTTGCCATACCCACGGCGATGCCCGAGGCTCCATTGAGCAGGACAATAGGCAACCTGGCAGGCAACGTGGACGGCTCAAGCTGGCTGCCATCGTAATTCGGTACAAAATCGACGGTTCCCTCTTCCAGCTCATCCAGAAGCAGCCTGGAAAACGGGGTCAGCCTGGCTTCGGTATAACGCATGGCAGCTGCATTGTCGCCATCGCGTGAGCCAAAGTTGCCCTGCCCGTCAATCAAGGGATAGCGCAGCGTGAAAGACTGCGCCATGCGCACAAGCGCATCATAGGCAGCCTGGTCACCATGCGGATGGAACTTACCCAGCACATCACCGACGACCCTGGCCGACTTCACCGGACGGGCACCTGGCCCAAGCCCCATGGCATGCATGGCGTACAGGATGCGTCGCTGTACTGGCTTTTGTCCATCGCCCAGGTCAGGCAGGGCACGCCCCCTCACGACCGAGACCGCATAGTCCAGGTATGCCTGCTCGGCGTACAACCCCAACGTCAGGGAATCGTTTTCATCAAATTCAAACAACGAAGCTTGGTTGGCATCTGTCATGAATCGCCACTACCTTTTCAAAAACTCTGTGCCGGCACCCTGCCCGATCCAGAAAAAGTTTGGAGCACTGAACGTGTTCACAGATCAAGCTGGGCCAGATTACCTTTTTCCTCAATCCACAGGCGGCGCTGTGAAGACTCGCCCTTGCCCATCAGCATGGAAAACATCTCCACGGTCTGGGAAAAGCCCAGTTCGCCATACGAGACCTTGAGCAAACGTCTGGTGTCAGGGTTCATGGTGGTTTCCCACAATTGTTCCGGGCTCATTTCACCCAAGCCCTTGAAGCGCCCTATTGACCAGCTGCCATCACGCACGCCCTCCTGGCGCAACTTGTCGAGCAATGCCTGCAGTTCACCATCGTCAAGACAATAGAACTTGCGCACCGGGCGCTTGCCCTGGGCTGGCACGTCAACCCGGTACAGAGGAGGTTTGGCCACATAGACATGGCCTTTTTCGATCAGCTTGGGGAAATGCTTGAAGAACAGTGTCAGCAACAGCACCTGGATGTGCGAGCCATCGACGTCAGCATCGGAAAGGATGCAGATGCGTCCGTAGCGCAAGCCACTCAGGTCTGGATCGTCACCCGGCCCATGCGGGTCAACTCCAATCGCAACCGAAATATCGTGAATCTCATTGTTGGCAAACAATCTGTCGCGGTCGATTTCCCAGGCGTTCTGCACCTTCCCGCGCAATGGCAAGATGGCTTGGAAGGACTTGTCACGCCCCATCTTTGCCGAACCACCGGCTGAATCGCCTTCGACCAGAAACAGCTCTGTTCTTTCCAGATCAGTCGACTCGCAGTCCGTGAGCTTTCCTGGCAGCACTGCCACCCCGGAGCTTTTGCGTTTCTCGACTTTCTGGGCAGCCCTGGTGCGTGCCTGCGCTTGCTTGATGGCAAGCTCGGCCAACTTTTTGCCATATTCGACATGCTGGTGCAGCCAGAGCTCAAGCGCCGACCTGACAAATCCGCTGACAAGCCTTACCGCATCGCGGCTGTTCAGACGCTCCTTGATCTGCCCCTGAAACTGGGGATCCAGGACTTTGGCCGACAGTACGAAGCTGACTCGGCAGAACACATCTTCAGGCAACAGCCTGGTTCCCTTGGGTAGCAGACTGTGCAACTCGGCAAATGCCTTCACGGCATTAAAGAGTCCCTCTCTTAACCCGGCTTCATGAGTACCGCCTGCCGGCGTTGGAATCAGGTTGACATATGACTCACGAAATGGTGCCCCATCCTCGGTCCAAGCCACCACCCACTGAGCACCTTCGCCTAACGCAAAGGACTCATCATCATCCTGAGCAAATTGCTCCCCCGAAAAGACCGGAACAATCAGCGTCTGGTCCGCGATTTCCTGTGCCAGGTACTCCGTCAGTCCCTGCTTGAATTGCCAGGTCTGTGTTTCACCCGACTTCTCATGGGTCAACGTGACCGAAATCCCAGGCAACAGTACCGCCTTGCTCCTGAGCAACCTGACCAATTCAGCCATCGGCACATGTACGCTATCGAAATAGCGTGGCTCAGGCCAGACCCTGACCCTGGTTCCAGTCTGACGCTTTGGGACGTCCGCAGTCTTTTGCAAGGCGCTGACCACTTCTCCCTGCTCAAAAGCCATCTCGTACTGGCCTGCATCACGCCAGACAGTCAACTCCAGCCTTGTAGACAGCGCATTGGTAACCGAAACGCCAACGCCATGCAACCCACCTGAAAACGCGTAGGCGCCATCGGCCGAATGCTTCTCGAACTTGCCGCCCGCATGCAAGCGGGTAAAGACGAGTTCAGCAACAGGCGCATTTTCTTCCGGATGCATACCCACCGGTATGCCACGCCCATCGTCTTGAACCGTAATGCTGCCATCGGCATGGATGGTGACATCAATTCGTTTGCAAAACCCTGCCAATGCTTCATCTGCAGCATTGTCGATGACTTCCTGGATGATATGAAGCGGGTTTTCGGTTCGGGTATACATGCCGGGGCGCTGTCGCACCGGCTCCAACCCTTTCAGGACACGGATTGAAGACTCGTTATAGGACGATGAACTCAAGCTATCTCCGAATTCTATTTATCCGACAAAGACCTATGGCCGTGCAAGCATTTTATGGAAATTCGCCCCAGGGCGAAGTTGCACGAACTCGGTCCTACACCAAAAATTCAACAACGTAACAGTCACGCCAGGTCAGCATGATGTTGCACATGATACCTTGCTGTTTCAGATACTGTCATTACATACAGTCAAAATACATTACAATGGACCCAGGGCTGCTGACGCCTGCGATCTTTTGCAGCAAAAATACAAACGCAGGCACCTGCAACTGCGGTATTGTTGTTTACAACAGTGGTTTCAATGTTATGCTTTTCTGAAGCAGGCTGAAATGTAGCAGTCTGTATAATGCTTTGTGCACTGAAGTTCTGCCTTTGCATTCGGCCCGTACCAACGTGAGACCTTCCAAGTGGGTCTGTCAGCGTCCTGGGCGACCTTTGGCTAGTGCTGCCATCTTTCCCTGACTTTCAACACCTGATGCCAAAAGTTAGGCTCTTACACGAAGTGTTTGCCCGAGTCGCCGGGCTTGGACAGGTTCCACAGAGCTGCGATCTAGCCCTGTAATCAAACCTTATCAGTGAGTGATGCGATGAACGATATCATCAAGAACGTCAGCGATGACTCTTTTGCAACCGATGTGCTTGGTTCAGACAAGCCCGTGCTTGTTGACTTTTGGGCGGCATGGTGTGGTCCCTGCAAAATGATCGCACCCATCCTTGAGGAAGTGGCCAAGGAATATGGAGACCGTGTCACGATCGCAAAGCTGAACGTGGATGAAAACCCCGTGACGGCAGCCAAGTACGGTATCCGTGGCATTCCGACACTGATGCTGTTTAAAGATGGCCAACCCGCAGCCACCAAGGTCGGTGCACTGGCCAAGTCTCAACTGATCGAATTTCTGGACAAATCTGTTTAACTTCAACCTCGCCAATCCCAGGGGGCAGGACAGCTTCAAGATCCTGCCTCTCCCTTCCTCGGATTGTTCTCTCTACACTCTTGCTTGAATAAATGCACCTGAACGAACTCAAGGCGCTGCACGTTTCGCAGTTGCTCGAAATGGCCGCTGGCCTGGAAATCGATAATGCCAATCGCATGCGCAAACAGGAACTCATGTTTGCGATCATGAAACGTCGCGCCAAACAAGGCGAACAAATTTTTGGCGATGGTGTTCTGGAAGTTCTTCCAGATGGCTTTGGCTTTCTGCGCTCACCCGAAACTTCCTATCTGGCCAGTACGGACGACATCTACATCTCGCCCTCGCAGATCCGCCGCTTCAATCTTCACACAGGTGATCAGATTGAAGGTGAAGTGCGTACTCCGAAGGATGGAGAACGCTACTTTGCCCTGGTGAAAGTGGACAAGGTCAATGGCATGCCTCCTGAGGCCATCAAACACAGGATCATGTTTGAGAACCTCACGCCGCTGCACCCCGACAAGCCATTGCGTCTTGAGCGGGACATCAAGAGTGAAGAAAACCTGACAGGCCGCATCCTCGATATTTTTGCCCCGATCGGCAAAGGGCAGCGTGCACTGATCGTTGCTAGCCCCAAGTCCGGCAAAACGGTCATGATGCAGCACATTGCCCATGCCATCACGACCAACCATCCCGAAGCCGTGATGATCGTGATGCTGGTCGACGAAAGGCCCGAGGAAGTGACCGAAATGCAGCGCACTGTGCGCGGCGAAGTGGTGGCCTCGACTTTCGATGAACCCGCAACACGTCACGTCCAGGTTGCCGAAATGGTTATCGAACGTGCCAAGCGTCTGGTCGAACTCAAGAAGGACGTGGTCATTCTTCTGGACTCGATCACCCGTCTGGCCCGTGCCTACAACACCGTCGTGCCATCTTCCGGAAAAGTGCTCACCGGTGGTGTCGATGCCAACGCATTGCAACGTCCGAAACGCTTTTTCGGCGCAGCGCGCAACCTGGAAGAAGGTGGTTCGCTCACCATCATCGGTACTGCCCTGATCGAAACTGGCAGCCGTATGGATGAAGTCATCTATGAAGAGTTCAAAGGCACCGGCAACTCTGAAGTACACCTTGAGCGTCGTCTTGCCGAGCGCCGTCTCTATCCTGCCATCAACCTGAACAAGTCAGGGACACGGCGTGAAGAACTCCTGATCAAGCCCGAGCTGCTACCCAAGATCTGGGTCCTGCGCAAGTTCATCCATGACATGGATGATGTCGAGGCGATGGAATTCATCCTCGACAAGATGCGCTCCACCAAGAACAACAACGAGTTCTTCGAGCTCATGAAGAAGTAGTCTCGGGGACGTTGATTCCCTGACTGGCAAAAGGCTCAGTTTTTAGAACTGAGCCTTTTTGCTTGCTGCACCTTCAGATCTACTGAGTAGGCTTGTTGCCTGGATCAAAACCTGAATCCTTGCCCAGTTCAATGCGGTACACCTCACGCTTTTCCTGGGGCTGCCCTTCTGGCTGGGCATTGGATCCAGTTACTCCTGCTCCCGATTCGCGCTCAGCCGTCGATGCGTCATTTCCAGTACTGGGCACAGCACCATTCAGTGGCCGTGGAGCTGATTCAGCATCGTTGTCATCAAGAAGCGAATCATCCACCACACCAAGCTCATTGAGCTTGGGATCAGACCAGCTCCCCGTGACGTCGTAGCGCAGGGTCAAAGCCCTTTCGATCGGACGCTTGAGCAGGTAGTTGCCCACCAGTGCGCTCAAGCCCACGATCGGGTTCAGCAGGAACCCTGTTGCCACGGCGGTACCACTCAGGTCGAGGTTGGGCCGGATGACCGCCCGCAGGTTCAGCGACTCTTCGACCAGGTTCACACTGCCTCTGAACCTGATCCGAGCCACAGGGCTGATGACCCTCAGGCTTTCTGTATTGACAAGACCATGGGTGATCTCAAATTTGCCGGCAATGGTGTTCCATGGAAAGCCACTGCCCATGACATCGCTGTTGCCAAGGCTCGCATTGAGCAACCTGCTGAAGGACTGCAGTGAGAGCAGTCGAAGCACTCTGGCACTTCCGGATTCAACGTTGGCAAACACGCCATCGGCCAAGTCTATCTGGACGTTGCCCGACAGCTTTGAGAACTCGCTCTGCCAAGGGAAATCCTTCCAGGTGAGCTTGCCGTTGATGGTTCCATGACCACCCAGGATCCGGTCCTTGACCCCCACGCTAGCAAGCGCCTTGCCGAAGTCCTTCAGATCCATCTTGAAATCAAGATCAATACCGGGATCATCAAAACGCCACTGCCCGGTTGCGTTCAACTGCATGGCCGGGCTGCTCAAAAGCAGTTTCTGGATGTTCCAGCGCCGGTTGCCATTTGCATTCTCACCAACCACCTCAAGCCGGCCTATCTGCATATCCTCCCCGACGCGCAGGTCTCCAATGGTCAGCACCAGTGGCGGGATATTGGAAATGGCCTTGGGATCCGGGAGCTTACTTGCTGCAACATCCTGGTTGCCTTTCTCTCCACGCACGAACTCTGCAAGATCCAACCTTGCAAGCTGTACGTGGATAGCGCCCGAGCGTTGCCCATTGTGTGTCTTCCATGACACTTCACCATTGGCCTGTCGTGCTTCGAAATGCGCCTTGTATTCGTTCTGCTGAGCCGTGAGATTTGCCTTGACATCATGAAATGGTGTGTCATCCCACAGCACTTCGGCGCTGTTGAGCCTTGCCGTGTGCAACGTCGGGAACAAGGTGCGCTCAGAAGAAGGCGTTGCATCAAGGTCACGTGCAATGCCATCAAATACGTCCATCCAGGCAGACGCATTAATCTGCTGAGACTGGACATTCAGTGTCAGTCCTTCACGAACCGGCAATGGCTCAGCCCCTATGCCGATGGTCACGGATGACAGGACTGAGCCCTGGCCCGAGTCACGGCCAACGGCCTGCATGAGGAGCAAGTTGCCAATTTTCAGGGACCCCTGACCGGGGGACTTCGAGTCGGGCCTGATTTCCCATTGCAGCTGAGTATTCAACGCTGCGTTGGTCGAGCTGGCAAACGGCGGTGGAAAGGCCAGTTGCAAACCTTTCATGTCGGACGTCACCTGCAAGCGGTAAGGACCGTCTGCCTTGTCCCGGGTCAGCTCGACGTTAAAAGGCAGGTTGCCTTTGACCCACCTGTTCAAGGAAGGTGTCTTGAAGAATTCATTCACAGCTTTTGCGCCGACCGAACCCTGGATCTTCAGGTTTGCATCTTCAGAACCGACATTTCCCGAAGCTTCCACCTGGCCATCAAGCAGCCTGGCAACCAGCGAACCTGTGTGAAAGCCTTCATTACTCACCAAAGCCGTGCCGGTCACGCCCTCCAGTGGCGGCAAGGTGGCGTACCGCAGTGAACCCCCATTGAAGTCGAGGCCGGCCTTGAAAATTGTCTGCTCAACATCATCAAGCGGAATCTGCAGGTCAAGTCCAAGCAACCAGTCCCCTTGGCCTGACAAGTCTTGCACGAAAGGCGGAACAACATCAGCCAGCGCGGTCTTGGTCAGGGCTTCCTGGTAAAGCTGTGCATCGGCACGGGTCTGCGCCTTGACCCGCAGCAAGGGCTTGCTGTACAGGTCACTCAGATCAGCCTGAAGCCGGCTCACTGCGATTGAACCTTGCTCTCCCACCCGCAGGTTTGCGCCGGGCGCGACCACCGAAATCACATCGCGGTTCATGCTCAGCCTGCCGTTGATGTCCGTCACCGGAGCCCATCCCGGAGTGCCAGGTTGCTCCGAAGGTGCGTAGTCGATCGTCCAACCCTTGATGGTCCCATCAATCGTGAACTCACCGTCCGATGGCTTCTCAAAAGGAAACTTCTCAACCGGGCCTTTGACCACAAACCCGGCCTGGGGAACCTCGCCAGCGGTAAAAGCATGCTCCATCCATTCAAGGACATCCTCGCCCACGGCCTTTGGAAGGTAGCTGTAGAGCCTTGGCAAGTTGACGTCAGACAGCGTGCCGGTGATGTCGAGCTGCCCAAGTGCATCACCCTTGACCCTTTTCCAGTTGCCGCGCAGTTTCAGGTCTACATCGGGTGTTGCTGCAGAAAGGTTCTGGATGTTCAATTGCCAGTCACCTACCATGGAGCGGCTCATGGATGCCTGCAAACCAACGGAAAGCAAGTTCAGTTCGGACATGACATCCTGAGGAGGGTCTATCGTCAGGTTCTCACCCTGGAACCGCATTGAGACCACTTTTGTGCCCTCAACAGGCATGACAAACTTGCTGATTTGCGCATCGTCAAAAACCATGGCCACAGGCCCGTTCAGACGAACCTTAAGATGATCAGCGCGCCATGATGACTCCTCGGCCGAGTCGCGATGCATCCCGGATGCCAGACCCGCCAGATCCAGTGTCAGATCACCCAAGCGACCTTGACTCAATTCAAGCCAGGCACGAGCAGCGTAACGACCATAGATAGGCGGCATGTCAACCCATTGACGCAAGGATTGCGGATCGAAATTGGAGACGGAAACATAGAGTTCGCCATCAGAAACCTGCCCGATCAGATTGCCCAGGCCAGTCTTGAGCCGGTCGCTGCGCAATACGAATTCAACCTGTTGGCCCGGACTGGAAGCGAGGTCAAACCTGCCCACAAGACGGTGTGAGAGCAGCCGGTTCTGCAAGCTTACGGAAAACTTCTCAAGTTGCAGCGCAGGTGCATCACGCTGCTCGTCTACCCAGACCACAGTCGCATTGCTGATGCTAACCATTCCTTGGTTCAACAACCAGCGAAACGGCTCGCGCTCGAACCATTTCCCTTCGTCCCTGGCCTGCTCAGTTTTGGGTGATGTGTCCAGGTCAAGACCTGCAACCTGTAACTTGCCCTCACGGTTGCGGATGACTGACAGGCCGATGTCGTCGATCACGATATAACTGAATATGGGTTCAATAGCCGTCAGAGATCTCCAGGACAACCTGGCCTGCACGCTTGGAATCGTCAATGTGTCATGGCCTTTGCCATCCTTGACGGTCACCCCGCTGATCTCGAACGCGGGCATCATGCCGCCCCACTCGGCCTGAATCTTGTCTATCGTGACGGGCAAACCCAGTGCGTTGGACAGCACAGCCTCAATATCCGGTCGCCATTGGTCAATCCTCGGAACCAGCCAGTATTTACCGACCAGCAACACACCAGCCAATAGAAAGTACACTGCGATCAACAGCAGGACCAGGCACCTCAGAAGGGCTCGTAACGCTCGAAATGTCATGGAAAACTTTGTTGATGTTCCGGAGTACATTAGGTTAGCGTGTTTTGAGGGGCGCAACTGCATTTGGTTCCCTGTAACCCTGCGTTTTCATCAAAATGGCGTCTCATATGGCTAACAATCCAATCGAATCAGCGAAGCAATGGTCGGGCGTTCTGGCAAGACGTCTGGAAAACAGGCATGAACTGGAAAACTGGCTCGCGCAGAACTGTGACCAACCAATCACCGTTGAACGTATCCATGCTTGGTTCGAAACGCTGTCCGGCCAGCCATTGTCCACGGCTGTCCTGGACAACGAGGCATGCAGGCGTGTCTTGAGAAAACTGCGGGAACAGGTTTTTTTCTGCGCCATGGTACGCGATCTGGGTGGGCTAGCCAGCCTTCAGGAAGTGACCCAGGCCATGACCACGCTGGCCGACCTGGCTGTGGAGCAGGCATATCGCTGTGTCATGCAGCAATTGATACAACGGCATGGCATACCGCGCGACCCGAATACCGGCAAGCCCCAGGAAATGATCATCATCGGCATGGGCAAACTCGGGGGTTGCGAGCTGAATGTTTCCTCGGATATCGACCTGGTCATGCTCTATGGTGAAGAAGGGCAAACCGATGGTGCGCGCCCGATTTCATTGCACGAGTTCTACGGCAAGCTCACCCGCATGATGATGCCGATCATCTCGGAACCCGATGAAAACGGACAGGTGTTCCGTACTGATCTGAGGCTGCGCCCGGATGGCGACTCCGGTCCTCTGGCCTGGAGTCTGGATGCCTTCGAGCAATACTTGTTCACCCAAGGCAGGGAGTGGGAGCGCTATGCATGGGTCAAGGCCAGGATCATCCCTGCCCGGGCTTTCAGCGACAGCGACCCGGAACCGGCGCTGTGCCATGTCGAGAGCCTGCGCCTGCCGTTTGTGTATCGCAAGTATTTTGATTTTGATGCGCTTTCGGCCTTGCGTGCCCTGCGTGAAAAGATCCGTGAAGACTGGAACCGCAAGGCTGTTGTCAAATCCGGGATCGACTCCCAGCTCAACATCAAGCTGGGTGACGGCGGCATCCGGGAGGTTGAGTTCGTGGTCCAACTCTCCCAGCTTATCCGGGGTGGCAAGATGCCGACATTGCAGCAAAGGGGACTGATACCTGCGCTCAAGGCCCAGGTGCGTTCCGGAGTCATTCCCGCTCCCCTGGGCAAAGCGCTTCAGGAAGCATATACGTTCCTGCGCCAGGTCGAGCATGCCCTGCAATACCGAGAGGATGCCCAGACCCACCTCCTGCCCAGCGACCCGCAAGCCCGCTCGCGGCTGGCAGCAGCGCTGCGGATGACGCCCGACGAGTTCGAACAAAAGCTCAGCCAGCACCGCACGCTGGTCAACAACACATTCAGAGATGCATTCCGTCTGGCTGGCCTGAACGCTGGTCATTTTTCGAAACCCGAATCCACGCAGCCTCAGAGCAAAAAGACTGACCCTGCGGTTGCCGTGTCATCAGTGCAAGACATGGATTCCCTGGAGGAACTGCTGCAGAAATTCGGCCAGAACCAGCAAGAGGTGCAAAGACGCATCGAACTGTTCCTGGACAGCCATAAGATACGAAGCCTTTCTGCACACAGCCGCCAGCGCATCGATGAATTGCTACCCCTCATTGTCAGCGCATCTCTTGGCACACAGGCTGCTGCCACCACATGCTTTCGGTTGCTGGACCTGGTCGAGACCATCGCCCAGCGCAGCGCCTATCTGGCCCTCATGGTGGAATTTCCGGCCATCCTGGCGCGTGTTGCCACGCTCATGGCCGCCAGCCCTTGGGCGGCGCAATATGTCATCCAGCACCCGATCGTGCTTGACAGCCTGATTGACTGGTCAAGCCTCATGGAGCCGATTGACTTTGCAAGGCTCAAGGAGAACCTGCAGGCCGACCTGGATGCGTGCACACTTGCTGACGGTTCACCGGATGTCGAACGACAGATGAACCTGATGCGTGATCTGCAAAGGCAGATCAGCTTCCAGCTTCTGAGCCAGGACCTGGCCGGCGTACTGTCAGTCGAAGCACTGGCAGACAACCTGTCGGCTCTGGCAGACATGCTTCTTGAGCAGACCTTGGTGCGGACATGGCATATCGTCCTGCAACGGGCCAACCTGCCGTACCGCGCACCTCAGTTTGCGATCATTGCCTATGGAAAGCTGGGCGGCAAGGAAATCGGCTACTCCTCGGACCTGGATCTGGTCTTCATATACGACGATGCCGATCAACAGGCACAGGAACTGTACAGCAAGCTCGCATCGCGCATCAGTTCCTGGCTCTCGACCATGACATCTTCTGGCAGGCTGTATGAGGTCGACCTGCGCTTAAGGCCCGATGGCGATGCCGGACTTCTGGCTGTCTCGATCGAGGCCTTCGAGCAATATCAGCGCAACAAAGCCTGGATCTGGGAGCACCAGGCACTGACACGCGCCAGATTTGCCGCTGGCGACAAAAACGTCGGTGAAAAGTTTGAGCAGATCCGCCGTGAAATCCTGACACTGCCCCGTGATGCGCAGGAACTTGCGCAAAGCGTGCGGGAAATGCGTCAAAAGATCAGCGATGGCCACCCCAACAGGACTGAATTGTTTGACATGAAGTATGACGCCGGTGGCATGGTGGACCTTGAGTTCGTGACGCAGTACCTGATACTGCTGCACTCTCATGAGCACCCAGAGCTTGTGGCAAACCTGGGCAACATCGCACTGCTGGGCATCAGCGCAGACCTTGGTCTGATTGACAGGCAAGTCGCCAACGATGCCATCGAAGCCTACCGAGCCTTGCGCAAGCGCCAACATGCACTGCGACTCCAGGGTGACGAGAACGCGCGGATACCGCCCGAGGATCTTGCACAGACCCGACAGGCCGTCTGCAGGCTTTGGGAATCCGTATTGGGAACACGTGAAATTACCACCTGAAGCACGGATCGGATTACTATTTCCCTGTTGTACTTGATCTTGATTTGTTGTGACTATTTTGGAGTTTTGCAGACGTATGACCGACCCTCTTCGCCCGAGCTTCAAACTGCCCGAAGGCCGCAAGAAAGTTCTGCTGCACTCCTGCTGCGCGCCCTGCTCCTGTGAAGTCATGGAAGCCATGCTGACCAATGGTATCGACTTCGACATCTTTTTCTACAACCCCAATATCCATCCGGTCAAGGAGTATGAGATCCGCAAGCAGGAAAACATCCGCTTTGCCGAAAAACACGGTATCAAATTTATCGATGCCGACTACGATGTCGACAACTGGTTCGAGCGCGTCAAAGGACTGGAAAACGAACCTGAGCGCGGAGAACGCTGCACCGTCTGCTTTGACATGCGGTTCGAGAGGACTGCGCTTTACGCCTATGAGCATGGCTATGACACGTTCACCAGCTCCTTGGGCATCTCGCGCTGGAAAGACATGAACCAGATCAATGGTTGTGGCGAGCGTGCTGCAGCACGCTACGAAAACCTGCTGTACTGGACCTACAACTGGCGCAAGCACGGTGGTTCGGCACGCATGATCGAAATCAGCAAGCGCGAGCAGTTCTATCAGCAAGAATATTGCGGATGTGTCTATTCGCTACGCGACACCAACCGTCATCGCCGTGAACAAGGACGCGAACGGATCAAGATCGGCGTCAAGTACTACGGCAAGGATCAAGCCTAGCCGACAGTCTTGGAAAGGCGGACCAGGCTCAGGTTGCGTTGCCTGAGCATCTGGCCCATGTCCTGGCTGGCGAGCACCGCATATTCCCGGCACCTGGCCTGTCCCACAGGGTCATCATGAAGAGCTTGCCTGCTGGGGTGACACATGATCAGCGAGTGCTTGCCACAACTGTCGAGCCAACCTGCCATCAACTGCTCATAAGGCTTGGCCGGCCGGGTGAAATCGTATACCCCTGCAAAGCCGGTGTTCATCGTAAAACCAGATTCTGTGGCAAGCCTTGCCAGGCGTCTGGCCCCCAGGCCCGCAATCACTTGCGCCTTGAACCACTGGCGCAGTCCCGTGCGCATCAAGCCCCTCAAAGGCACAGTATTTCTGAGCCAAGGCAGCTTGCGGCCGGCGTGCCTGTCACCATATCTTTGCAACAGCTCTGTCACCAGCAATTGCCTGACACCTGGCAACTGGTGGACATGCTGGTGTCCATCAATATAGGCAGGCACACGACCGAAGGTGTCTTCAAAAGCATCAAGCTGGCGCCTGATGGTCGCTTGCAGCCAGGAAACGGACACTGAACCCCGATAGCAATCCAGGATCAGCCTGCCAAGGCTGCCGGCATAGCGTGCGTCGCCACTTTTACCCAGCGATTCAGTCAGGTTCAAATGCAACCCCACATCAATGTCGATGCCGTCAAGCCAGTGCGCAGTCTCGCGCAGTCCGGCTCCATCGACCAAGACGCTGGTGGCGCTTAACCTGCCACTTGCCGCCAAGTCTACAATAGCGCTGTCAACATGGGGATGCATCCCGTAGTCGTCTGCGCAAATGACAATTCCAGTCACAGCACCCCTCTTCGCATCCACGCTTGCCCAAGTACAGAACAGGAGAATCTCCCATCATGCCAAACCTCTTCAAACAACTATTCTGGTTTGTCTTGGTGGGAACAACATCGGCACTGGTTCACTGGACAGTCGTTGTACTGCTCGTGTCACAGATGAATCTGGCGCCTCTGACAGCCAACCTGTTTGGATGGCTGGTTGCATTCGTGTTTTCATTTTCAGGGCACTTCCTGCTGACCTTCAAGCAGCACAATGCCCTCCTGTGGTCAGCCGTCAGGCGGTTCTTCCTGATTTCAGCCACAGGTTTCCTGATCAATGAAACCGCTTATGCCATCTTGCTGAAAACCACTGATTTTAACTATCAATGGCTACTTGCCGTTGTCCTGGTGGGCGTTGCCTTCCTGACGTTTCTCATCAGCAAGTTCTGGGCCTTTGCCCCGAAGCGGCACGCCTGAAGCCTGCTTGACCAGGTAGAGCGGCCTGCCCTTGACCTCATCGTAGATGCGGGCAATGTACTCGCCAACCACACCGAGCGAGAGCAGATTGATACCCGAAAAAAACAACAGGATCGTCACGATCGTGGGCCAACCTGCGATCGGGTTGCCGTAGCACAGGTACTCGATCACGATGAAGATGCCGTACAGGAACGAACACGCTGACACGAGCATACCGATGATGCTCACCGCCCTGAGCGGCCAGTTGGTAAACGAGGTAAGCCCGGTCGTGGCCAGGCGCCACAGGCTCCTGATATTGAAGCTGCTCTCACCCCGCAACCGGCTTTGCGGCATATAGAGGATGGGCTCTGAACGGTAGCCGACCCAGGCGTAGAGCCCCTTCATGAACCGGTTCCGTTCCGGCAGGCGCAGCAGCGCATTGACCACCTGACGGTCCATCAACCTGAAGTCACCGGCGTTAGGCGGCACCTTGACCCGGTTGCCACTGTGCAACAGCGCATAGAAAATCCGGGTTCCGAGGCGCTTTTTCCAGTTCTCGTCCTCACGGCTTTTGCGCACGGCATAAACCATGTCAACGCCGCACTCCCAGCGAGCAACCATTTTTGAGAGCAAATCGGGAGAGTGCTGCAGATCGGCATCCATCAGGATCACGATATCGCCGCTTGCCGCCTCAAGCCCGGCAGTCAGCGCAGCCTCCTTGCCAAAGTTGCGTGTCAGCTCCAAGTACCTGAAGCCTGGCTTCTCACACCATGAGTACATCAATTCGCAAGTCCGGTCCTGGCTGCCATCATCGACCACAACCACTTCCCAGTTCGGGCTTAAAGCGCTCAGCTCCTTTTGCAGCAGTGGCAACAGGACGATCAGGTTGTCATGCTCGTTATAGGCCGGGATCACGCATGAAATCGTGCATTGGTCTGCCCGCCTGACACGAGGCTCGGCAGATACGGTTTCTGGCCCTTCGGATGATACTGATGAAGCAGGAGGATTGTCTTTATGCACGGCTATGGAAAACGCTATGTCGTCTGTATGAATTGCAATCCCCCGTATTCTCGCCTTACTGAGCAAACTTGACAATCAAAAAGCCACGCGTTGTGCTCGATCATCCCTTTTCATGATCAAAAAAATGCCTGGCCTTGCGGCCAGGCACTCAATCGACAGAACCGGAAAGACTTGCAACACCTGCCTTATTGCAGGGTTCTCTCAAAGACAAACTGTCCGTCCTTGAAGTCCACCGGCACCACGTCCTTAGGACCGAACCTGCCTTCAAGAATCAGTTTGGCAATCGGGTTCTCAAGCTGTTGCTGGATGGCACGCTTGAGTGGCCTTGCACCAAACACTGGATCAAATCCCGAACGTGCAATTTCGGACAACGCAGCCGGCGAGACCTCAAGTTGCATTTCCTGGGCCTGCAAGCGCTTGGCCAGACGATCGATCTGGATCCTGGCGATGTTCTCGATATGCTCGGACTGCAAGGCATGGAACACCACGACCTCATCGATCCGGTTCAGGAACTCCGGACGGAAATGTGACTTCAGCTCATCCCAGACCACAGCCTTGATCACCTCGTATGGCTTGTCAGCCATGGACTGGATATGCTGCGACCCAAGGTTCGAGGTCATCACGATGACCGTGTTCCTGAAGTCCACGGTACGTCCCTGACCATCGGTCAGTCTGCCATCATCGAGCACCTGCAACAGGATGTTGAACACATCCGGGTGGGCTTTTTCCACCTCGTCGAGCAGGATCACGCTGTATGGCATGCGGCGTACCGCTTCGGTCAGATAGCCGCCTTCCTCGTAGCCCACATATCCTGGCGGCGCACCGATCAGGCGAGCCACCGAGTGCTTCTCCATGAACTCACTCATGTCGATCCTGATCATGTGCTCATCAGAGTCGAACAGGAAGTCTGCAAGCGCCTTGGTGAGCTCAGTCTTGCCAACACCGGTCGGACCCAGGAACAGGAACGAACCATAGGGCTTGCTTGGATCGGCAAGCCCGGCCCTGGACCTGCGAATCGCATCTGACACCAGGCGCACAGCTTCATCCTGCCCAACCACACGCTTGTGCAGTTGCTCTTCCATGTGCAGCAACTTCTCACGCTCACCCTGCATCATCTTGGAGACAGGGATGCCCGTGGCCCTTGAGACCACTTCTGCAATTTCTTCGGCACCGACCTGGGTGCGCAGCAACTTGGGCTTGCTTTCACTCTTTTCAGCACCTTCGGCAGCCTTGAGCCTGGCTTCCAGTTGCGGCAACTTGCCATACTGCAGCTCAGCCAGCTTGTCATACTGGCCTTTGCGTTGCAATTCGGCCATCTCTGCGCGCAGCTTCTCGATCTCTTCCTTGATCGCCTGGGTGCCCTGGACAGCCGCTTTTTCTGCTTTCCAGATCTCTTCGTAATCGTTGTACTCGCGTTGCAGTTGCTCAAGCTCCTGCTCCAGGATCTGCAACCTGCGCATTGAAGCCTCGTCAGTTTCTTTCTTGACAGCCTCGCGCTCGATCTTGAGCTGGATGATGCGTCGATCGAGCTTGTCCATGACCTCAGGCTTGGAGTCGATTTCCATGCGGATCCGGGCTGCAGCCTCGTCGATCAGGTCAATGGCCTTGTCCGGCAGGAACCTGTCGGTGATGTAGCGGTTCGACAACTCTGCAGCAGCCACGATCGCAGGGTCGGTGATCTCTACCCCGTGGTGAAGCTCATAGCGCTCTTGCAAGCCACGCAGGATGGCAATGGTCGACTCGACATCCGGCTCATTGACCATGACCTTCTGGAAGCGGCGCTCAAGTGCAGCATCCTTCTCGATGTACTTGCGGTACTCGTCCAGCGTAGTCGCGCCGATGCAGTGCAATTCGCCTCTGGCCAGAGCGGGCTTGAGCATGTTGCCAGCATCCATCGCACCCTCGGCCTTGCCGGCACCGACCATCGTGTGCAGTTCGTCGATGAAGACAATATTGCTGCCATCGTCCTGGGCCAGTTCCTTCAGGACAGATTTCAGGCGCTCTTCAAACTCGCCCCGGTACTTGGCACCGGCCAAGAGGCTTGCAAGGTCCAGGGAAAGCACACGCTTGCCGCGCAGACTCTCGGGAACCTCACCATTGACGATACGCTGCGCCAATCCCTCGACAATGGCGGTCTTACCCACACCTGGCTCACCAATGAGCACAGGGTTGTTCTTGGTCCTGCGCTGCAGGATCTGGATGGTACGGCGGATTTCATCATCACGGCCAATGACCGGGTCGAGCTTGCCCTGACGGGCACGTTCGGTCAGATCCGTCGTGTACTTGGCCAATGCTTGCCTGTTGGACTCACCAGCCTGATCGGTCACGGGCTCACCGCCGCGGACAGCCTCAATGGCTGCCTCAAGCGGCTTGCGCTGCAGACCAGCTTCGGCCAGCAATCGTCCTGCCGGCCCTTTGTCTTCAGCCAAGGCCAGCAGAAACAATTCGCTGGGAATAAAGGTATCTCCGCGCTTGGCCGCTTCCTTGTCAGTGCGCACCAGCACAGCTTGCAGATCCCGTCCGATCTGGATATTGCCATCGCCACCCTCGACCTTGGGCAGGTTATCAATCTCCCTTTGCAGTTCCGGCATCAGGCGGTTGACGGCCACGCCAGCGCGCGCCAGCAAGCTCTGAACACCGCTTTCCGGGTCTGACAGCATGGCTGCCAGCACGTGCACGGGTTCAATGTACTGGTTGTCGTTTCTTGCAGCCAGACTCTGAGCATCAGCCAGAGCCTGTTGGAACTTCGTTGTCAGTTTGTCAAATCGCATATATTGGTCCTGTCGAAATGGTTTCTTGTGACGCCGTTGCCGCGTCTTTCTTCCTATACCCATTACATGGGGTGTTCCAACAGATTTTCAATGCCACGATTGAAAAAACTACAACATCAGGTTTTTTCTTGAAATGATGTGGATCAATTAAGGGTAAATGACAGTTACCAAAGTCGTGGTCAGGATTACCATGGAGAATATGACCACTGGATCAACAAACTTGGTCACGTATTGAAGGGCAAGCCCTCTAAATCAGAATGACTATGTTTCTCAATTACTGAATGTTTTTTCCCAGGCAGAAAATTTTTTATTTTTTGCAACAACAGATTCCGGGGCAGAAATTACTGATTTTTAGTTCTAAAAAATAATATCCACCCACTGGAAGTGACGGTTTATTTTGGTTTAGTTACACTTCAGTTCAAACAATGCCAAAACATCCAGCTTCAGTGTTTTGATCTAGTCATAAAACAACAGAATTCCTTCACACCTTTCAGTAGCAGCCAGGCGTGACCTGTGACAACCCGTTTTTACCGGTCAGGCCAAGAGGCAGACAAATGGCAGTTTTCTGGATTGTTGAAGGAAATTTGGTGAAGTTTCACAACACAATTGTCGGGTTTTATAACCGGGTACTAGTTGTGAACTACTGATGAGCGGTTAAACTTACCTCGATATGAGTCAAAAACGCGTCATGGTGAACTTGAGTTCACCCCATTGCTCAACCTGCATGATGGGTAGTGTCTGCCTGCCAGCAGGAATGCCAGAACGTGAACTGGAGCAGATTGACATGCTTGTCAAGGAGCGCATTCGCCTGAAGAAAGGTGAATTGCTCTACAGACAGGGCGATCCCCTGTTTGCGCTCTACGGCCTGCGCACTGGCTCGATCAAGACCCAGTTGGAAGATGCCTCCGGCCAGGTGCAAATCACCGGGTTCTTCCTGCCTGGCGAAGTGGTCGGGCTTGACGGAATGCTGGAGTCACAGCACGCATCGAATGCAGTTGCCATGGAAGACTCCGAAGTCTGCGTGGTTCGACTGGAAGACATTGATGAGGTCAGCCGCTATGCGCCATCCCTGCAGCAGCAGGTGCGGCGCATCATGAGCAAGGAAATTTCGCGTTCACACCAAGCGTTGCTGGCATTAGGATCCATGCGTTCGGAAGCAAGGTTGGCTGCGTTCCTGCTCAACCTCTCGCAACGCCTGTCGGCACTGGGGTATTCCTCCACCGACTTTGTAATGCGCATGAGCCGTGAAGAGATCGGCAACTATCTTGGCTTGACGCTAGAGACCGTCAGCCGGCTGTTCTCCAGATTCTCCCGTGAAGGGCTGATCTGGGTCAGCCAGCGTGAGGTCAAGATCCTCGACATGGAAGCGCTCAAGCAACTGGCCGGTCACTAAGCCGAGATCTCCACGCCAAACAACTGGGTTCGGACAAAATCCACCAGATCCTCGTTCCAACCGATGACCTGACGTCCCAGTTGACTGGACCAATACCCTTGTCCTGCGCCAAGCCTGGCCCACTCGTAGAGCTTGCGAGTATAGATCTGGAGGTCAAATGCCCAAGTCACACCAATGGCGCCATGGACCGCATGGGCAACCCTTGCCACCTGCGCAGCCACCATGCTGGTCTGCAACTTTGCCATGGCAGCACGCATGGCGAATGACCCATGATCCTGCTGCACGGCCATCTGGCTGGCCATGCGCATGGCCATCACATGCTCGGCCATCTCGCTGATCTGCTGCTGCAATGCCTGAAACCTACCTATGGGCTTGCCAAACTGAACACGCGTGCCAGCATAGTCAAGCGTCATCTGCAGAACCCTGTCCGCACATCCCGCCAACTGAATCGACAGGATGACAGCCAGCACCTCGGACAGGAGTCCTTCTGGCAATTCGGCCAATGGAGCACCGGCCGTAAACGACACGTTGCCATCAAAGCTCGCCATGTCAGCGACCGGTTCGATCTCGACATTTTGTGCTGCAGCCCCGAAAACCTCTCTGCCAACCTGAACCAACACAAAGTCTGCCAAAGTCGCACCAGCCACACCCGAGGCCCTGACCCGCCCCTGCGAATCGATCCTGCCAAAGCCACTGATGGCGACCGCCTGTCCCCCTGAAACACTTTGCGCAATCGGGCCGTCCTGCGATCTGGCCCACATGGTCTGCCCCAAGGGGAATGGCAATGCATGCCGGCCCACCGCAAACAATACCTCCCACGCCTGCGGCCATCCCAACCCTGCTCCGCCATCGGCCTCGCTTACCATCAGGTCCAGAAATCCCGATGAATGGATCTGTTCCCAGATGTGTTCAATCTCCTGCCGGTCATGCACCAGTCGGCGTGCCAACTCAGGTGCGTAGATGTCCTTGAGCAACCGGTCCATGGCATCAAACAATTCGTTTTGCATTGCTGTCACCTCAACCCCAAGCCACGGGCAATGATGCCGCGCAAGATCTCGCGTGTTCCGCCCCTTAATGAAAATGTCACGCCCATTTGCTCCAGATAGGCCAAAGTGGCAATCAATTCCGACGATGGATCAAAGCCAGGTCTGGCTGCCAGCCAGGAAGAGATCTGGGAAATGACATTTTGCTCGAAGGTTGTTCCCAGATCCTTGACCAGAGAGGCCTGAATTGCTGGGCTCTCGCCTTGAACCAGCGCCTGTGTTATCGCCAGCGACATGGCACGCAGGACAGCCATCTGCCCCAGCAGTTCGCCAGCCAGTGTTTGTGTGCCTTCGTCTTCAAGGCCAGCCTGCCTGACCTCTTGCAACCAAAGCGCAAGCAACGCCATGCTGGAATAGATCCTCTCGGGACCACTGCGCTCGAAAGCAAGTTCAGCATTGACCTGCAACCAGCCCTCTCCTTCAGTCCCCACCAAGGCATCGTCTGAAAGCTGCACATTGTCAAAAAACACTTCGTTGAAATGGGAGTCGCCCGCCATGTCGACAATCGGCCTGACCGTGACCCCGGGCAATGACAAGTCCACGATGAACTGTGAGAGGCCCTGGTGCTTGCTCTGCGCATCGGTACTGGTGCGCACCAGTGCGATCATGTAATGGCATTTGTGTGCCACGGTTGTCCAGATCTTGCTGCCATTGAGCAGCCAGCCCTGTGAGTTTCGCTCGGCCCGTGTCCTGATGCTCGCAAGATCTGATCCTGAGTTGGGTTCGCTCATGCCAATGCAGAAGAACGCTTCTGCCCGGCAAACGCGAGGAACGTAGAAAGACTTCTGCTGCTCAGTTCCAAACCTCAAGATCAAGGGTGCACTTTGTCGGTCTGCAATCCAGTGCGCCGCCACAGGTGCGCCAGCCACCAGCAACTCCTCTGAAAGCACGAACCGGTGAAAATAGCCTTTGCCGGCTCCGCCATACTGGGTCGGAATCGTCAGGCCGAGCCAGCCTTTGCTGGCAAGCTTACGGCTGAACTCTTCATCGGCCCCCATCCATGAACGTGCACGCTTGCTAGGTGGCATTCCCGCAAGCTCGTGTCGTAAAAAAGCCCGCACCTCTGACCTGAACTCCTCAAGCCCCTGAGGCTCGGCAACATAATCCAGTGGCTTTAGCACTGTCTCCTCCACTTTTGATCCTGCAATGTTTTTTCTTCTGGTGTGCCATTTCAGACACCAAGCATAACGCAACAACCAGCATGATTCAGATCACAGCGCGCACACTACCTGGCACCTCAGTACAGGACAGCATCCAACGCCTGTTCCTTGACTCCAAGACTCTTGAGCACCATGATCCTGTATCTTAGAAACTGCCATTGCAAGAGATTCACGCCTTTAGTTACACCGTTATCGTGATCACAGCCGACTCAGTACTAGATATGAAGCAAAGGCGCCCTGCCTTTACTCAAAATGCTGCGTGATTCGGACCCATAGCGAAAAAAAGCGCCAAGCTCGATTGCCTGGCGCCCATCAAAAAAGAATAGTTGAAGTTGATTGCGATCAGCCCTGTGCAACCTGCCCAGTGCAAGATCAGCGGACTTAGAAATCGATGTCCGAGTCTGTTTTCAGGGATTTGTTAGGTAGCATCAGGAACGTCAGTAGGCTCGAGAGTCCTGACATCAGCCAGAAGCCAAAAAAACCAAGCGCATACAACCACTCCCGATCAAGCCTGATATGCCCAAAAATCACGACATCCAGCGGATCGATGAATGCAAAAACTACCGCACTGCCAATGCCGGCCAGCAGGAAAGATGGCCACAAGATCAGCATCAGGATGCGCAAATTCATAGGAGCACCTCTTGAGTCTAGCGTGTCGCGCCAGGATTGGACTGTGCGTTCACGCTTGGCCGTTCTACCAGCAACCCCTTCTTGACACCACCGTCAAAGATCGGCTGATCGGAAAAGTTCTCCAGAGCCAGGTTGATCGTGATGATGCATCCGACAATGGCCAAAGCTGGTCCCAACATGAGCAGCCACGGCCACGGTTCCCTGTACCATGGCTTTGCTTGGACCTGTTGACTGTCACTCATGACTGCCTCCTTCAGATTATTGCGGGAAAATGAAACTTGAATGTTCCCGTACTTCGATTGTACGGTCTTCGCCATCCTTACCAGAACGGGCAACCGTCACAAAATCGATCGGATAGGAACCCGGTGTGATATCCATGGAGTAAGGTGCCTGGACGACCACGGGAAGCATGTAGTTGGCCGCAGCCGGAATTTCGATGTTCTCAGCGGGCTGCCAGATGCCGCGCCCGATCGAGACCTTGATTCCAGGCAAGCCCTCGGCGGTAATGTCCAACGTCAGTGGTTCTTCCGAAGAATTCAGGATCTGCAGCCGGTAGACGTTTTCAACAAAACCACCCGCCACTTCACGTCCCAATGCACCCCGGTCCCTGATGACGTCGACCCGCAGTGTGGTCCTTGTGAACAAGGAACCCAGGAACACAGCGACAATGATCACCATGAGCGCGGAGTAGATCATGACCCTGGGGCGCAGCAGACGGCGCCTGACCTGCTTGTCATCGAGGTTCTCGTTGATGCCACGCTCAGTCGTGTAGCGGATCAGACCACGCGGATACTCAAGCTTGTCCATGACCTGGTTGCAGGCATCGATACAGGCACCGCAACCAATGCACATGTATTGCAGGCCTTTGCGGATATCGATCCCGGTCGGGCAGACTTGCACGCAGATGCTGCAATCCACACAATCGCCAAGCCCGGCAGCCTTGTGGTCGACCTTGCGCGACCTTGCACCACGGGGCTCGCCACGCTTGTAATCGTAGGTCACGACATACGTGTCCTGGTCGATCATCACGCTCTGGAAACGTGCATATGGGCACATGTACTTGCAGACTTGCTCGCGCAGGAAACCCGCATTACCCCAGGTGGCAAAGCTGTAGAAAACGAGCCAGAACCACTGCCACGGCCCCAGACTCAGCGCCATCAGGTCTGCACCCAAACTGCGGATGGGTGCGAAGTAGCCGATGAAGGTAAATCCGGTCCACAGCGCAACCAGAACCCACAGCAAATGCTTGGTCGCCTTGATCCTGAATTTGCGAAAGGTCATCGGCGACTCATCCAACCGGATCCTGGCGACCCTGTCACCCTCGACCTTGCGCTCGATCCACATGAAAATCTCGGTGTAGACCGTCTGCGGACAGGCATAGCCGCAGAACAGCCTGCCGGCAATGGCCGTAAAGAGAAACAGCGCCAATGCCGATATGACCAACAGCAGCGTGAGGTAAATCACGTCCTGCGGCCACAAGACCATGCCAAAGATGTAGAACTTCCGTGCCCCCAGGTCAAACAGGACGGCCTGTCTGCCATTCCACTGCAGCCAGGGAAGGCCGTAGTAGAGGATCTGGGTAAAAAAGACCAGAACCAGACGCCATTTGGCAAACCAGCCGGTCACTGACCTGGGGTAGATCTTGCGTCTGACGTCGGCCAGCGTCTGTTCCAGGCCCTCAGCACCCGGTCGGAGCTTTTTGGCTCCCGCTGGCCGCCATGGTGGCGGCTGATCCGTGGACTGTGGATTTGGCCCATTTTCACTGGTCGACGACATCTCGTTACTACTCCTGCTTCATTTATTGTGCTGACGCAGACTTTTGCGCAACACCAGCACGGTTACTTAAACCCCAAACCCATGCAGTCAGCATCTTGATCTGCTCAGGTGAGAGAATTCCCTCTTGTGGAGGCATGCGGTTGTTCAGACCATTCATGATGGTCTCGACAATGCGGCGCTCTGAACTGCTGTAAAGCCAGACGTTGTCTGTCAGGTTTGGAGCACCGATCAGCTTGTTGCCCTTACCGTCAACGCCGTGGCAGGCAACACAGTTGTTGTCAAAGGCACGCTTGCCGCGGATGGCTGCGAGCTGGTTGTGTGCCAGGCCGGAGAGCGAACGCACATACTGAGCGATATCAGAAGCTGTTGCGCTGTCGATGATCCCCTTGAACGCTGGCATCACACCATTGCGGCCCTTGGTAATGGTTTCCATGATGGCTTCCGGAGTACGTGGGTAGATCGGATCGCCTTCTGCCAGGTTCGGGAAGCTGAACCCACCACGGGCGTCAGAGCCGTGGCACTGTGCGCAGTAGTTCAGGAAGAGCCTCTGCCCAATCTGCTCAGCCTCGGGGTTCTTGGCCAGTTCCTCAATGGACATGCCATCGAACTTGGCATAGGTCGGGCGCACGGACTCGGCATAGGCCTGTGCCCTTTCCTCAAGCTCCTTTTCCGTGGTGTAGCCCAGCGCACCACCGTAACTGCCCAACCCCGGAAACAGAAACAGGTAGCCCAGGCCAAACACGCACAACAGGATGTACATGACCGTCCACCAACGGGGAACCGGGTTATTCAGTTCTCTCAGGTCACCATCCCAGACATGTCCGGTATCGCTGACTTCTGTTTCTTTTGTAACTTTCAGCCATCGTCTTTGCGACATTAGCAGCCAAAGACACCAGGCGATCCCTAACAGGGAGATGGTGGCAATAAAAATGCCCCAGAATCCACTGGTAAAGTCATTCATGGCTTCTTAACCTCATCTTGTTCGTTTTGTGCTGCCTGCTTACCTTCATCAGGCAGGTCAAATGGCAAATTGGCCGCTGCCTCGTTGTCTTTCTTGCGACGTGCAGAGAATGCCCACCAGACAATCCCAAAAAACAGCACCATCGCAATCACTGTGGCTATCGTGCTCAAAATTGCCATCACTGCACCTTTTGGGTTGCCTGGTTCTGACGTTCGATACGATCCTTGAGCAGAGCTTCACGCACACCTACACCCAAGCTCTGGAGATATGCAACCAGGGCATCCTCCTCGGTCTTGCCCTTGAGGGCTTCTGGAGCAGCAGCGATCTGTTCATCGGTGTATGGAACACCCATCATGCGCAAGACTTCCATGCGCTTCTGGACATCCCAGTTTTCTACCGAGTTGCGCGCCAGCCATGGATAACTTGGCATGTTCGACTCAGGCACCACATCCCTTGGGTTACGCAGGTGGATCCTGTGCCACTCGTCCGAATAGCGACCGCCTACACGGGCCAGATCCGGACCTGTACGCTTCGAACCCCAGAGGAACGGGTGGTCATAGACAGACTCGCCAGCAATCGAATAATCGCCATAGCGCTGAACCTCAGCGTGCAGCATACGAACTTGCTGGGAGTGGCAGCCCACACAACCTTCACGGATGTAAACGTCACGCCCGATCAGTTGCAATGGTTCATAAGGCGTCACACCCGGTGCTGCCTGAGTGGTTGAGTACTGGAAGAACAAAGGGATGATCTGAACAATGCCAGCGAACAGCACAACCGTAAAGCTCGCGATAATCATCCAACCAATGTTCTTCTCCAGTGTCTCGTGCGAGAAGAAAGATTTTTTTTCACTCATTTTGCACCTCAAGCCTTGGCCATAGAAGCAACCGGGCGGATCGGATCATGCGTCTCGGTCGGCACGGGCGGATTGATGGCCTTGACACCAACCACGGTCCTGATCACGTTGTAAGCCATGAGCACGATGCCGAACAGATACAACGCACCGCCAAGCAGACGGATTGTGTAGAAGGGGTAGGTTGCCTTGACGCTCTCGACGAAGCTGTAGGTCAGCGTGCCGTCAAGCTCGGTTGCACGCCACATCAGGCCTTGCATCACACCGGCAATCCACATTGAAGCGATATAGAGAACCACACCGATTGTCGCCACCCAGAAGTGCACTTCAACCAGACGTGTACTCCACATCCTGTCTTTGCCCCACAGGCGCGGAATCAGGTAGTAAAGCGAGCCAAAAGTGATCATGGCAACCCAGCCCAGGGCACCGGAGTGCACGTGGCCGACGGTCCAGTCGGTGTAGTGAGACAGTGCGTTGACTGTACGGATCGACATCATGGATCCTTCAAATGTGGACATGCCGTAGAAGGACAGCGAGACCACCATGAACTTCAGGATCGGGTCGGTGCGCAGCTTGTACCAGGCACCTGAAAGCGTCATGATGCCGTTGATCATGCCACCCCATGATGGTGCGAGCAGAATCAGTGAGAACACCATACCCAGCGACTGGGTCCAGTCAGGCAGCGATGTGTACACCAGGTGGTGCGGACCAGCCCACATGTAGATGAACGCCAGCGCCCAGAAGTGGACGATCGAGAGGCGGTACGAATAGATTGGACGGCCGGCTTGCTTGGGCACAAAGTAGTACATCATGCCCAAAAAGCTGGTGGTCAGGAAAAAGCCCACAGCGTTGTGCCCATACCACCACTGCACCATGGCGTCATGCACACCAGCGTACAGCGAGTAGGACTTCAGGAAGCTGACCGGCAACTCCAGGTTGTTGACCACGTGCAGCAGCGCAATGGTCAGAATGTAGGAGCCGAAGAACCAGTTGGCCACATAGATGTGCTTGACACGGCGCTTGACGATAGTGCCAAAGAACACGATGGCGTAGGAAACCCAGACGATCGTGATCAGGATGTCAATCGGCCACTCAAGCTCGGCGTATTCCTTGGAGGACGTAAAGCCCATGGGCAGTGTGATGGCTGCAGCCACAATCACAGCCTGCCAGCCCCAGAAGGTAAATGCAGCCAGCTTGTCACAGAAAAGCCTGACCTGACACGTGCGCTGAACGACGTAGTACGAGGTTGCAAACAGTGCACTGCCACCAAATGCAAAAATGACTGCATTGGTATGCAGCGGTCTTAGACGTCCATAGGTGAGCCAGGGGATTTCAAAGTTCAGCGAAGGCCAAATCAGCTGCGCAGCGATTAGCACTCCGACAAACATGCCGACAATTCCCCAAACAACTGTCATGATCGCAAACTGCCGAACGACCTTGTAGTTGAAGGATTCGGCTGTTGCTGTGGGCGAACTAGCCATGATGTGTTTCCTTAAAGGTGGTGATACAAAATGTTACGGACTGAATAATGCCAACTTGTGTGCTGCGATGCATTGATATTGCTCAATCATCGCTGCCATGAGTGTCATCATCTTCCAGGATCGACTTCCCATCCTGCTCCGGATCGTCATACTGACCAGAAAACACTGCCCACCAGAGCAAAGCTGCAATCATCAAGACAAACAGCATCGACACTGGCAGCAACAGATACAGGAATTCCATTGTTTTCAACCCGCCATTGCATGGGCGCTGTCAGCCGATCCATCAACCGGCATGCGGCACAGGCGCCAGGCATTGGCCACCACAGCTGCCGAGGAGATGAACATCACAAGGGCTGCCAGCCATGGCGTGACCAACCCGACAGCGGCCAGAGGTGTCGAAATCAAGTGGAAAACCAGCGCTCCATAAAGGTTCTGGTTGGTAATTTTGCGGGCACCAGTAAAAAGCTGATGCAACTGTTTTGTATCAAGATCTGGACATGCAGCCAGCATCGTGTGGGCTGCGGCAAGTGTTGCCGGAGCTGCCAAGGCAAGTGCACATGGGCAGCTCATGACCAGCAAGGAAACCATGATTGGCAAGGCAAGTACAGGATCAACCATCCACCAGTATGCTGCAACAATGGCAGCAATGGACAGCTGAACTGCAATGAACCACATGGCCACCCTGTCCGACTTGGCCATCAAGGGCTCGCGCAGTTCCTTCATCTGCGTGGCAAACCGGACATTGTCAATGGCCATACGCGCACGCTCTTCGAGAAAACGTGCAGTCAAAAGAAATGCAATGAACATCGTGACCGAGTCGAAATAAACCTCACCGTGCCTGGTGATCGTGGCATATACACTCGGCACAAAGGCTGCAATCATGCTGATTGCAACAGGCACATCCATAGTCACATGGCGGTTACGGATGGCACGCAAGGTACCTTTCCAGACCGGCCACGCGCAATAGAGCACAACAGGGACGGTCATGGTCAGGCTGACCCAGTTCATGAGAACAATGGCTGAATCTAGGACTTCCAGGTTGTCATGACCATAACTGTCCCGACGCAAATAACCGGGAAGCGCAAACATCATCACCTGCATCATGGCCAGCCAAGCCAGACCAAGGCGAACCAACGCACTACGACGAGCACGCAGTTCTTCTGGGGTCAATGCCCTGGAGATTGCAAACGGGGATTTAGCCATGACATAATGCTAGCCCCTTTACCTGAGAGTTACCTTGATGTAAATCAAAGGCCCGGTCTTTGTTGCTGCACTGCACGATCCGCGGACCCGCTGCCTGCATGCAGCCCGCAGGGGAATTTGATGATTCCCGATCCACAGGCGGTATGATGGAACCTTATCTGCGCTGGATATATGCAGCGCTGAATACACAATGTGCCAGGTACCGACGCGATGTGCCATCCAGAAACACACAGCCTGAGCCAGTTGCGACAAGTGTGAACCCGTTCAGCTTGACGTGGCTGCGCAAGACCTCGTGCCGTAGCCCTTGAACCCGCCTGCTGGCATGGCAGGAAAAATCCTACCTTTCTTGTTTTACAGTGTCACGCATGACTTCGAGTACAACCCTACTTTCCGCACACAACCCGGATCTGCCTCTGGGCAAGAGTGTCGGCTACCCCAAGCACTATGATGCAAGCCTGCTGCAACCCATCGCCAGGTCGCTTGGCCGATCGGGCTTAAAGTCACTCAATGCCGACCAGCCCCTGCCCTTCAAAGGCTGGGATCTATGGCGTGGATACGAGCTCTCCTGGCTGGATTCAAAGGGTAAGCCCCAGGTGGCAGTGCTCAAGGCATGGATTCCCTGTGACAGCCCCTACATCATCGAGTCCAAGTCATTCAAGCTATACCTTAACAGCCTGAACAACGAAAGGTTCGCCAATCCAGAAGAAGTACGGCTGATCATCCAGGCCGACCTTTCAGCAAGGATCGGCAGCGAGGCCAAGGTACAGGTGTTGCCTGTCGACGCTTTCGCGAAAGAACCGATTGATGAACCAAGCCAGGGGTGCCTGGACACACTGGATGTCACCATTGACAGCTACCAGCCTGATCCCGGGCTTCTGGTCTGCGATTCAGGGCGGATCGTGACAGAACAGCTGTTTTCTCGCCTGCTCAGGTCCAACTGCCCGGTCACCGGCCAACCCGACTGGGCCAGCATCCACATCCATTACACAGGCCCTGCCATCGACCACGGGTCATTGCTCCAATACATCGTGTCCTACCGCAGCCACGAGGGTTTTCATGAACAATGTGCAGAACAGATTTTCTGTGACCTGATGCACTACTGCGGTACGGTTTCTCTGAGCGTACTGGCCAGGTACACACGTCGCGGCGGGCTGGACATTAACCCATGGCGGGCGACACAGGACGTGTCTGCCCCCAATGTTCTGAGAAATGGTCAGCAATAAGTAGTACCCGGAACGGGCAACCAATCCGGGTATCAGGCAGCAGCAGTCCTGGTACTGGCACGGCCAATGTAAACCGCCAGGATTGCGCCGACAACGAACGCTGCGCCTGCGCCTAACCATGGCGCTCTCTCCCAGCCGTAGTCCCAGAACACACCAAAAATCAGCGGCCCCAGAGAAGAACCAACATCAAGCCCCGAGTACACCAAGCCGTAGACCGAACCCACTGCCTTTTTGGGTGCCACCTTCCTGACCAGCATGTCCCGTGACGGGGTCGATGCCCCCGCAAAAAATCCGGCAATCGACATCGCAACCATCGCCAGCGATGCCGCAACGGCACCAGACGCCAGCAGCCAGAACATCAAAGCCGACAGGATCAGGGATGCAAACACCACAAACTCGTTGCGCCCTGTCTCCTTGACCAGAAACCCACCGGCCAGCATTCCGGCTAGATTGCCCACCATATACGCCGTGATCACACTTCCCGCAACCAGTGAACTCATCCCGTAAAGGCTTTCCATCAGTGGGATCGTATAGTTCTGCACGGAAGACAACGCAATCGTTGCGCAACAGAAAAACAGAAATGCGCCACACAGAGCCGGAGAACTCAGGAGCTTCTGAAATGTAGCCAGCACCGTTGTGCCGGAGGCTGCCGGATCAGCATCGTGGCTGCCTTTGGAAACACGGGTTCCAGGAACATGCAACAACCTGCGGCCAAACCATAATGTCAGCAAAACGACGGACATCAGCACCGCAACGCCCACTGCAGCAACTCGCCAGCCAAATGCCGAAGTCAACCCCATCACAAAAATGGGAGCCAACGCCCAGCCAACGGTTCCTGTTGCATTGTGCATGCTGAAAGCATGACCCAGACGGTTCTGGTTGACGCGGTGGTTGAGAATGGAAAAATCAGCTGGATGAAACACCGCGTTGCCGATGCCCCCCATGACAGCGGCAGCCATCAGCATCGGATAGCCAGTGGCCGTACCCACCAGCAAGGCGGAGAAGACGAAGCAGGCAACGCCAAACCACAAGACTGGCCTTGCGCCTAGACTGTCCACCAGAAAACCGCTAATCACCTGACCCACCCCTGAGATCACGAAAAACACTGTCATCAGGAAGCCAAGCGCAACAAAATCCAGTTCAAAGGCAACAGAAAGCGGCACAAACAGGCTGGGTATGACCAGTTGAAAAAAATGCGAGCTGGCATGGGCCAGGCCAACGAGAAAAATGGTGATCCAGTCTTGCCTGCTGGATTGACCCGAATCCGATGGGTGCACCAAACCTGCAGCTTGTGCCATTTGCCTTGCCTCCTTGGTGGTATGAGCCTGTCTTCGGACAGGATTTTTTTCTTATGTGCGGGCCTGGATCTCCGGCCAGGCCTTCTTGAGATAGTAAAACATGGACCAGACCGTCAACACGGCAGCCACGATGATGAGCACCTGGCCGATCGGATCAGCCGGCAAACCAAACCACTCGCCCTGATGCAGCAGGCAAGGGATGGCAACCATCTGCGCTGCGGTCTTGAATTTGCCGAGCCAGTGCACCGCCACACTGCTGCTGGCACCAATCTTGGCCATCCATTCCCGCAATGCCGAGATCGCGATTTCCCTGCCGATGATGATCAATGCAACCAAACTACCAACACGGTCCAGGTTCAGCAAAACCAGCAAAGCAGCGCTGACCATCAACTTGTCAGCAACCGGATCCAGGAAAGCCCCGAAAGCCGAAGTCTGGTTCCAGCGCCTGGCCAGCCACCCATCGAGCCAGTCCGTCAGCGCGGCAATGACAAAGAGCCAGGCCGCCACCGCATCCCGGATTGCCATGGGCAAGACAGCCTCCGGGATATAGAACAGACAGACAAACAACGGTATGACAGCTATGCGCAGCCAGGTCAACGCGATCGGAATATTCAACGGCATGGTATGTTGTAACGCTAGTTATGCTTCAGTTATTGTGAAATACATCATAGATTCTTTTTGCCAGACTCAGTGATATGCCGTCAACAGATGCCAACTGCTCCACACTGGCATCGGCTACCCCTTTAAGTCCCCCAAACCTTGCCAGCAAGCGCTGCCTGCGCTTGGCACCGATTCCCTCGATATCCTCAAGGCGCGAGCGCTGGCGTACTTTTGAGCGACGCGCCCTCATCCCGGTGATGGCAAACCTGTGCGCCTCGTCACGGATCTGGGCTATCAGCATCAACGCCGGCGACATTTGTCCCAGCACCAAAGGCTCACGGCCATCTGCAAACACCAGTGTCTCCAGGCCGGTTTTACGGTTTTCTCCTTTGGCAACGCCGACCAGCAACGAAATATCCAACCCATACTCCTCAAAAACCTGACGCGCTACTTCGACCTGGCCCCGTCCTCCATCGATAAGTACTATATCAGGCATGCTGGTCTCGCCGTCAGCCGCCTTGGAATAATGGCGGCGCAACGCCTGGCGCATCGCAGCGTAGTCATCTCCCGGCGTGATGCCATCAATGTTGTAGCGCCGATACAGTGACGGTTGCATATCATGGTGCTGGAATACAACACAGGAGGCCTGTGTCGCCTCTCCAGCCGTATGGCTGATATCAAAGCATTCAATGCGCAAGCGCTGCAAGGCGTCCTCGTCGGTCTCCAACCCGAGCGTCTGGGCCAAGGCCAGTGTGCGTGCCTGTTTGGCGCCACTTTCCGTGACGGCTCTGGACAAAGCCAGCTCGGCATTGTTGATGGCCTGTTCAAGCCAGGCCCGACGCATGCCTTGAGGCCTGGTCAGCAACCGCACGGTCTGCCCTTTGCCTGAAGCATTGGCAAGAAGTTTCACGATTTCCGGATCGTTCGGTGCAGGGCTGACAACAAGCTCCCCAGGCAATGGCTGCTCAAGGTAGTGCTGCACCAGGAATGCCTCAAGGACATCGGCAGCATCGTCGCCATCAACATGGGACGGAAAAAATGCCCTGTCTCCCAGGTGCCTGCCAGCACGGACCATGGCCAAGTTCACGCAGGCCCGTCCATCACGCAAGATGGCAGCCACAATATCGACGTCGCCCCCGCGCACGTTCTCCATGGTCTGCTGCTGCAGAACTTTCGACAAGGCTGACATCTGGTCACGCCACTGTGCCGCCTGCTCGAACTCAAGCGCCTGGGCTGCCTCGTGCATCCGCTTTTCTATGTCATTGAGCACTTCCTGCGACTTGCCTGACAGGAACTGGCTTGCCCTGCGTACATCCTGTCGATACTGCTCCAGCGAAATATGTCCGACACAAGGTGCCGAGCAACGCTGTATCTGGTAAAGCAGGCATGGCCGTGAGCGGTTGGCATAGACCGTGTCCTCGCAGGTGCGAAGGCGAAAGACCTTCTGCAGGATCTGCATGGTTTCGCGCACAGCCCAAGAATTGGGGAACGGACCGAAGAACTCACCAGGCCTTTGCGTAGATCCCCGGTAATAGGCCATTCTCGGGGCCTCATGGCCTGAGAGCCAGAGATAGGGATAAGACTTGTCGTCCCGAAAGAGGATGTTGTAGCGCGGCTTAAGCTGCTTGATCAGGTTGTTTTCCAGGAGCAGCGCCTCAGCCTCCGAGGGTGTCACAGTGACTTCAACCTTGGCGACCCTGGCCAGCATGTGGGCTATCCGCGGGCTATGACCGGTCTTCTGGAAATAGGAACTGACGCGCTTTTTCAGGTCGCGCGCCTTGCCCACGTAAAGCACATTGCCTTGGTCATCCAGATGCCGGTACACGCCCGGCAAATGCGGAAGCGACGCGAGGAATGACTTTAGATCAAACCCCTGCTCTTGACTCTGACTCATTGATCGATTGCACCTGCTTCAAAGCACGCTGATAAATATCGTACTTCACCAGTTCATGCCAGTGCAGGCGTTTTCCTTTGGGTCGCAGGCGACGAATCCTCTGCTGGCTGAGCACATCCGGAGTATGCACCAGTTTCTCCAGCAACTCATCCGCAAGATCCAGCCTGTTGCAGACCAGAACCATGTCGCACCCTGCCTCAAGTGCAGCCTTGGCACGATCAACAATCCCGCCCATGACCGAAGCACCTTCCATGGTCAGGTCGTCAGAAAACACAACACCGTCGTATTGCAACCTGTTTCTCAGGATGTCCTGAATCCAGACCTTCGAGAACCCAGCAGGCAGTGAATCGACCTTGGGATAGATGACATGCGCAGGCATGACTGCCGGAATGAGAGCGTCACCCAGCCAGCGGTATGGCGCTGCATCCTCGGCCAGGATGGCATCAAGGTTGCGCTTGTCTACCGGAATGGCATGGTGGGAGTCTTCTTTGACTGCGCCGTGCCCAGGGAAATGCTTGCCGCATGCCTTCATCCCCATGAGCGACATACCTTGGACCAGTGCCCTGGCCAGCATGGCCACCACACGTGCATCCCTGTGAAACGACCTGTCGCCAATGACTTCGCTCACCCCGTAATCGAGATCCAGCACCGGTGCAAAGCTCATGTCAATGGAGCAGGCGCGAAGTTCTGCCGCCAGGACAATGCCAACGCTGGTCGCAAGTGACATGGCCTGCATGGGATCCTGCATCCAGATCTCGCCCAGCCTGCGCATGCTGGGAAGATGAGTGAAACCATCACTACGGAAACGCTGTACCCGTCCCCCCTCATGATCGACTGCAATCAGGAGTTTGGGCCGGCGCAACCTGTGGATCTGCTTGGCCAGATAGGTCAGTTGCTCGCGGTTCTCGAAATGCCGGGAAAAAAGAATGACGCCACCGACCAGAGGATTCAGGAGCCTGGCCTTGTCCGCATCCGTCAGTATCGTGGACTCGATGTCCAGCATCACCGGGCCAGGTGCAAGCTTGTGCGCCTTGTCAGATTTGCTCAACTTTGTTCAACTCCGGCAAAAATTGTTCCCCCCGCAATGCACCCAGCTTGGCCTGGACCATCAGCGCCTTCATCTGCCTGACTGCCTCTTGCCAGCCGACAAATACGGCTTGAGCCACGATCGCATGGCCAATGTTCAACTCAGAAATCCCATCAAGGGCTGCCACTGGCTGGACATTGCCATAATGCAACCCGTGCCCCGCATTGACCCTCAGTCCATGCGGCTTGGCATGGGCAATGGCCTTGCGCAGGCGAGCCAGTTCGGCATTGGCTTGCTCCAGCGTCCTAGCCTCGGCATACGCACCGGTATGAAGCTCGATCACACGGGCGCCGGTTCGGACCGCGGCATCGATCTGCTCTGGCTCAGGGTCTATGAAGAGTGACACTCGGATGCCTGCATCCTCCAGCCTTTGAACAGCACGGCTGACGCTGTCAAATCCCGAGACCACGTCCAAACCACCTTCCGTGGTCAGCTCGGTCCTCTTTTCCGGGACCAGACAAACGTCGTGTGGTTTGACCTGCAACGCAATGTCGATCATTTCCGGAGTAACAGCACACTCCAGATTCATGCGTGTCAGAAGCCTTGGACGCAAGGCATGGACATCCGCATCCTGGATGTGGCGGCGATCCTCACGCAGATGCAAAGTAATCAGATCTGCACCTGCCTCTTCCGCGAGCAACGCCGCCTTGATGGGATCGGGATACTCGGTATGTCGTTGTTGGCGCAAAGTCGCCACATGGTCAATGTTTACACCCAGCTCAATCATTTCAACTCGCCAAATCAGCCAAAGAACCTTCGTGCCAGATCCTCTGGATCAACCGACAGTTGCCTGAACAGCCGCAGTCAACTCCTTCTTGCCTTGCTCTGTGGCAGGCGCGACTGCTGCCGGCGGGTCCGCTGGCTCTGGATCAGCCAGGGTACCACCGGTCTGTGGCGATTGAACGAATGTCGACCCCGGGACCGAATCATCCCAGCCGCCACCAAGCGCCTTGTACAGGTTGACCCGGTTTGCGAGCAGTTCAAAACCCGTCTGGACTTCCTGCAAGCGTGCAGTGAACAGGTCAACCTGAGCAATCTGGACATCAAGGAAACTGTCGATGCCATTAAAGAACCTAGCGTTACTTAGGTCATAGTAACGCTTTGCCGCCTCACTTTGTGCAGTACGCGCCTGCAACTGTGAGGAATATGTTGCCTCTCCAGCCAAAGCATCCGACACTTCCCTGAATGCCTGCTCAATAGACTGCTGGTATCTGGCAACCGCTTCCCTTTGGGCAGCGTTGGCTGCCTCAAGCCCGGCCTGCAACGATCCACCCGTAAACAATGGCACTGAAATCACCGGGCTGAACGCCCAGGCACCTGAACCATCCTTGAACAACCCTCCGAGCGACGTACTTGCCGTTCCATAGTTTCCGGTCAGGCTGATATTCGGAAAAAATGCCGCCCTGGCCGCACCGATGTTGGCGTTGGCAGCCAGCAACTGGTTTTCTGCGGCTCGGATATCGGGACGTCGCACAAGCAGTTCGGAGGTCAATCCGACAGGAATCGTCTTGACCTGGTGTTTGGCATCAAACGGCTGTGCCGCTGGCAAGTCCTTGGGCAATGGCTGGCCAAGCAGGACAGCCAAGGCATTCAGGGCAAGTTCGCTGTCTCTGGTAAAGCGCGCGAGATCTGCTGCCGCTGCATCGACCAGCGACTTGGCCTGTACGGCATCGCGCTCGGATGCAACACCACTCTTGAACCGTGCATTGACCAAGTCATAGGTCTTCTTGCGCGACTCATAGGTCTCACGTGTCAGATCACGCATGGCGTTGGCCATCCGATAGCGGTAGTACTGGATTGCAGTATCCGCCACCAGCGCAATCTGGACTGCCCGCGCACCTTCAGCCGATGCCAGGTATTGCTGATAAGCAGCCTCAGACAGGTTACGAAGCCTGCCGAACAGGTCGACTTCAAATGCCGTCATGGCAATGCCTGCGCTGTACTGGCTCGAAATCACGTTTGATCCGGAGCCAGTGGGACTGGGCCCCATCTGACGCGTACCCTGGATACCGGCACCCATGGTGGGGAACATCTCACCGCGCTGCACTCCCCACATGGCCTGCGCCTGGTCCATCCGGGCGATGGCCGCCTGCAGGTTCCTGTTGTTTTTCAGGGCAATGTCGATCAATTCGACCAGTTGTGGATCTTGGAAGAATTGTCTCCAAGGCGTTGCCGCACTGACATCCGACCCCTCGGCCAGCTTGCTGGCCTCAATGCTTTGCGCGCTGAAGCTGCCTGACGCAGCATCATAAGTCGTCTTGGTCTGACTGCCGAATTTCTCGGGAACAGTCGTCTGCGGCCTCTCGTACTGAGGTGCCAGGCTGCAAGCTGTCAGGCCAAGCGACAGTGCCAGCACTGTCATGCCTGTGGAAAGCACTCGCTTAGTCATGCTTTCCTCCTGCTGGTTGCGATTTAGGCTTGTCAAACATCTTTACCTTAGTCTTGAAGAAACGCAGAACCACGACAAAGAAGATCGGCACAAAGATCACGGCAAACGGGGTTGCGGCCAGCATTCCCCCGAGCACGCCGAAACCAACCGCCTTCTGGCTGGCTGCACCAGCGCCACTGGACATGGCCAAGGGAACCACGCCCAGGATGAAGGCAAACGATGTCATCAGGATTGGTCTGAAACGAAGCCTTGCTGCCTCAATGGTGGCCTCAAGCAGCCCCATGCCCTTGGCATGCAAGTCCTTCGCGAACTCGACGATCAGGATGGCGTTCTTGGCCGCAAGACCAATCACGGTCACCATGCCCACCTGGAAGTACACATCGTTGTTCATGCCCAGCGCCGTAACCAGACCGACCGCACCAAGCATACCCAGTGGCACCACCATGAGCACGGACAATGGAATGGCCCAGCTTTCATACAGTGCTGCCAGCACCAGGAACACCACCAGGATGGCCAGACCCATCAGGATTGGCGCCTGGGCACCAGCCTGAATCTCCTGGTATGAAAGACCAGTCCATTCGTAGCCAAAGCCATCGGGAAGTTCGGCAATCATGTCCTGCATGGCCTGCATAGCCTGGCCGGTGGAATAACCGGGAGCCGCAGCGCCACTGATACGAATTGAGTCGTAGCTGTTGTAACGCACCACCTGTGTCGGCCCCTGACTCCAGGAAACATCAACAAATGAGGCCAGAGGAACCATTTCGCCATCTCTGTTTCTTGCGTTGAGTTTCAGGATATCTTCGACCGTCATTCGCTTATCGGGCTGAGCCTGGACCCAGACGTTCTGCATGCGCCCCATGTTGGGGAACTTGCCCAGATACTGGCCACCCATGGCAGCTGACAAGACACCAGCAGCTTCAGAAAAATCGACACCAAGCGCAGCCAACTTGTCTCGGTCGATCTTGATCTGGACCTCGGGTCCGGGTGCCAGACCCGTGATACGCACCTGGCTCAATGCCGGATTCTGCGCAGCCTTGGCCAACAGTTCGTTGGCTCCGGCCAGAAGGTTGGCATAGCCCATGTTGCCCCGATCCTGCAACCTCAGGTCAAAACCGCTGGAAGTACCTAACGAGGTAATTGCTGGTGGAATCACGGCAAAAACCAGCGCATCCGGAATGGTTCCGAGCAGATAACCAGTTGCTTTACCCGCAATGGCCTGTGCAGATTGGCCCGGTCCCTTACGCTCGCTGAAGTCCTTGAGCGAAGCAAATGCCAGGGCTGCGTTCAAGCCGTTGCCGTTAAAGCTGAAACCTCTCACAGCCACGATGTTGTCCACCTCAGGCTGGGCTAGGAAGTACTTCTCAACCTGTTCGATAACCTCGCTGGTACGGTTGGCTGACGACCCGGATGGCAGTTCCATGTTGACGATGACAAAGCCTTGGTCCTCATCAGGGAGAAAGGCACTTGGCAAACGCAAATACATCCAGCCCATGGCAGCCACGAGCACCAGGTAGATCACCAGGTAACGGCCGCTTCGGTGAATCAGGTGATGCACTCCGCGCTCATACTTGTGGGTGGTCGCACCAAAGGCCCTGTTGAACCAGCCAAAGAATCCCTTTTTCTCATCATGGTGCCCTTTTGGAATGGGCTTGAGGATGGTTGCACAAAGTGCCGGGGTAAACGACAGTGCCAAAAAGCCAGAGAACAGGATCGAGATGGCCATGGCCACGGCAAACTGCCTGTAGATCACACCGACCGAACCCGACATGAATGCCAGCGGCAGGAAAACCACCGACAGCACAATGGTGATACCAACAATGGCACCTGAAATCTGGGGCATGGCCTTCTTGGTGGCCTCAACCGGCGGCAAACCATCCTCGACCATGATCCGTTCGACGTTCTCGACCACCACGATCGCGTCGTCAACCAGAATACCAATCGCCAGAACCATGGCAAACATGGTGAGCACGTTCACGGAAAATCCCATGGCGTTCATGACGGCAAACGCACCCATCATGGCCACTGGCACCACCAGCGCAGGAATGATCGTGTAGCGCACATTCTGCAAGAAGAGGTACATCACCAAGAACACCAGCACCATGGCTTCAAACAGCGTGTGAACCACCTGGGTGATGGACACCTCGACATAAGGCGCGGTGTTGTAAGGGATGCTGTATTCCACATCGCCCGGGAAATAAGCCGAGAGCTGGTCCATCTGCTTCTTGACGCCTTCGGCTGTCTCCAGAGCATTGGCACCAGGGGCAAGCACGACAGCGAACGCAGCGGTCGGAACGCCATTCAGGCGCGCACCAAACTGGTAGTTGTCGGCGCCCACTTCAACAGTGGCGACATCCTTGAGCCTGACTGTCGAGCCATTGGGCAAGGAACGGATGATGACATCCTCAAAATCCTTCACGGTCTTGAGTTGACCATTGGTTGCCACGTTGGCCGTCACCCGCTGGGTCTGCGGACTAGGAGGACTACCCAGCACACCTGCGGGGATCAAGATATTCTGCGACTGAAGCGCCTGTGCCAGTTCCTGGGTGCTCATGTTCAACCCGACCAGCTTCTCGGGGTCGATCCAGATCCTCATGGCCCTAGGTGCAGCGAACAACTGGAAGCGACCCACACCCGGTACACGTGAAATCGGGTTCTGGATGTTCCTCGTGATGTAATCGGCCAGCGCAGTTGCATCCATGGAACCGTCCTTGGACGACAAGGCCACCACCATCAGGAACCCGGCGCTGGTTTGCTCAAAGCTCACACCTTGCTGTGTCACTGCGGCTGGCAGTTGGGCCATCACGTTCGACACCCGGTTCTGGACGTCGACCTGGGCATCGTCAGGATCTGTACCCGGGGAAAACGTAGCCGTGATCTGTGATGAGCCATTGGAGTCACTCACCGACTCGTAATACAGCAAGCCTTTTGCACCATTAAGTTCGTTCTCAATGATACTGGTCACGGCTTCAGCCACTTCCTCGGCAGAAGCGCCAGGATAAGTCGCACGAATCTCAATTGCCGGCGGAGCCACATCGGGATACTGAGACACAGGCATGGTGCGCAGGGACAGCAACCCAAGCAAAGTGATCAGTATCGCGATGACCCAGGCAAAAATGGGACGATCAGTAAAGAAAAGAGACATTTGATAACCGTATCAGTATTCAAGCAGAAGGTTGCCAAGGTTGCGCCGTGACCGGAGCTCCTGAACGAATCTTCTGAAAACCTTCGACAATGACCTCATCGTTAGGCTCAATGCCTTCCGTGATCAGGATCTTGCCGTTGTATGTGTTGCCTGTCTTGACTGGCACCATGATGGCCTTGCCATCGCGCACGACGTACAAGTTGCTCATGCCGTTGGGCGCACGTTGCAATGCCTGAGGCGGAACAGCCAGCGCTGCGTCGTCAATGGCCTGCTCGACCCTGACGCGCACATACATGCCAGGCAGCAGTTCAGTCTCGGGGTTCTTGACCTCTGTGCGGATCACGACCTGCCCAGTACCGGGATTGACGGTCACACCGGTAAACAGCATCCGAGCGTCTTGCGGGTAGACCGAACCGTCCTCAAAGACAATCTTGACCTGTGCGGAATCCTCACTGACCTTCTTGAGCTGTCCATCCCTGAAAGCCTGTCGCAACCTGTTGATGTCCGTGACTGACTGATGAACGTCAACATACACAGGATCAAGCTGCTGAACCAGTGCCATGCGGGTGGCCGTTGCTGCTTCGACCAGTGCACCTTCGGTGACCAGCGCCTCGCCGATCCGTCCATCGATCGGTGAAGTGACCTTGGTGTAGTCCAAGTTGATCCTTGCGCTTTCCAAGGCAGCTTCGGCTGCTGCCACATTGGCTTCAGCCTGCCTGGCTCGGGCCACGGCATCATCGTATTCTTGCTTGCTGACAGCATTGATCTTCACCAGCGGCGCATAACGCTTGGCCAGCAGTGAAGCAGAAGCAGCCTCTGCCTGAGCACGTTTCAGGTCAGCCTGAGCCGCCTGGAAAGCTGCCTCATAGGGTGCAGGATCAATTTCAAACAGCAAGTCACCTGCCTTCACATTGCTGCCCTGCTGGAACAGGATCTTCTTGACGATCCCGGTCACACGGGCCCTGACCTCTGCGTCACGCACGGCATTTACCCGACCGGGAAGATCCGCGGTAATGACCGCCTTCTCAGGCACGACCTTGACTGTCTTGACAAGCGGTGGAGGGAACTGCGCCTGTTGCTGCGCGGGCTCACAAGCCGCAAGCAAAACAGCTGCAGACGCCATGGCAATGATACGAACAACCTTATGCGAGACGGTGCTCATCGAATCTATCCAAATTTCTGAAAAATTTATTAAAACCAGCCATTCCGGCCCTTCAGCACCTCGCTGACAAAGCCGAAACCAGGTAACACACACTTTCGCGTGCCATTCCTGTTCTGCAACTAAACGATCAAAACACGTCCAAGTTTTTATTCAAAACAGGCTCCTTACCACTCGCCTTTAGGGGAGAATGGTCAATTTCCCTTGACCGGAAATTCAAGCTTGCTTGCCAGTCACTGCAGCACAGGACTTCGTCCTATTTAGCTGCCTGAACAGCACCTGAGCCAGCAAGAAACGGGTATTTCCTGAAAATGTCGGCTACAAGCGGATCAAGAAATGCGGCGCTTTTTGCCTGTTGGGGATCGCTAATTTCTGCCTTGGCAATCCCCTCCCAGACCAACTGCTTGCGGGCAGCATCGATCAGGTCGATATTCAGGATGCCTTCCGTGTATTGAATGACATCCGGACCAAATGCATACCCTGGCCAAACACCATACCATCCAAACCTGTATCCGTAATAATCTGGCCCCCATGGCATCGGAGGGGGAGGAATAAACTCTGTCTGCTTCCTGACCTGCATCTGGAAGTTGACCAGCAGATCGGGATTGTTCGGGTCAAACCGGTAACCCTTCTGCTCCAACTGCAGCTTGGTAGCTGTTTTCAGGCGCTCAGTGACCAATGTTTCGTAACCTGCGCTGTCCGTTCCCAGCGGGCTCATGAAGCCAAAGGTACGGTACGATGCAAAATTGGCGTTGTGGTCATAGTCACTCATGACATCCGGCCCGGTTGCACATGCGAGCAGGCTCATTGTTAACGTGACAATCAATCCCAGCTTGACAAGTATTCGCATCGTTACACCCCTGGTAAACCCGGATAATTTATCACGGTGTCGCAGAAAAACGTTCCCTTAGCACATTTTTTTGTACCTTCCCCATGGCATTTCTGGGAAGTTCAGGGACTTGACAAATCCGTTTTGGCACCTTGTAGTTTGCCAACTGCTGCTTGAGCTGTGCAGTCATGGCATCCGCATCCAGGACCGCAGACGGCTTGGGCACGACCACAGCCACCACCGCTTCGCCAAAGTCCGGATGAGGAACACCAATCACAGCCGACTCCTCGACACCGGGCATCAAGTCGAGGATGAGCTCAATCTCCTTGGGATACACGTTGTAGCCCCCCGATATGATCAGGTCCTTGCTGCGTCCGACGATCGACAGGTAGTCGGCAGGAATCTCATCGCCCGGCACCGTCTGGCCACCCCAGCGGCCCATGTCGCCGGTGCGGAACCAGCCATCGCTGGTAAATTCTTCAAGAGTTTTCTCGGGCATCTGCCAGTAGCCAGCAAAAACGTTCGGACCCTTGACCTGGATGTGACCGATCTCGCCTGTTGGGCACAGCTTGCCCTCTTCGTCGACAACCCTGACCTGGACACCGGGCAACGGGCGTCCCACTGTACCGCCGATTCGCTGGCCCTGTGCAGGATCATATGGGTTCGATGTGATCATCCCGGTTTCGCTCATACCGTAGCGCTCTAGGATGGTATGTCCTGTCCTTTGCTTGAATGACTCAAAAGTTTCATTCAACAATGGTGCCGATCCTGAAACAAACAGTCTCATATTTGAGACAATTTCCGGACCGAAGTTGGGATCTGCGAGCAAACGGACATAGTAGGTTGGCACGCCCATCATCATCGTGCACTTGGGCAGCCACAATAGCGCCTTGGCCACATCAAGCTTGGGCAGCCAGACCATCTTGGCTGCCGCATAAAGCACACCATGGCAGGCCACGAACAGGCCATGGATATGGAAAATAGGCAGCATGTGCAACAACACATCGTCCTTGCTCCACCCCCAGTAGGAATGCAGGGTTTGCGCATTTGAAATCAGGTTGCTGTGGGTCAGCATCGCACCCTTGCTGCGGCCAGTGGTACCTGACGTATACAGGATCGCTGCCAGGTCCTGGTCCTGGGTCTGAACGTCCTCGAATTCGGCCGGCATCTGCTCGACGGCCTCTGTCAGTGACCCGGCGCCATCGGCATCGAGTGTCATAAGGTGTGCCACACCCCGTTGGCTGGCGATTTCCTGATGCGTCGGCAAATTGACCGGGTCGCATACAAATACCGAAGGTTGGGCGTTATCCAGGAAATAGTCGATTTCGGCAGCACGGTATGCCGTATTGAGGGGAACATATGTGAGACCTGCCCTCAAGGTGGCAAGGTACAGCGCCAATGCCTGGGGTGACTTCTCGACCTGGGCGGCCAGCCTCGCTCCTTTTGCCAGTCCCAGGGATGACAACCAGTTGGCCATCCTGCCCGTCAGTGCATGCAATTGTGCATATGTCCAGTCACCATTTTCTGTCTGCATCACCACACGATCTGCACCCTCCAGAAACCGCTGGCTCATGATCGTATACAGGTTGGCCATGATCTTCTCTCCCCTTCGCAATGGTCAAGTCGCCTTGTCTGTGGCGCTCGCACAGCACCCGCCACAGGCCCTCCATCAGATTGACGTGATCTTACCCAGGCTACGCACCCAGCGCCTGGCTGGCAGCTTTGTGGTTTTCTCAAGCGCTTCAGCCTTGCTCATCAATGCATCCCTGTTCCAGCTGACAGCATCGCCTTTGAACGCCAGAACCACCTGATTGCCTTCTTCGGCCGGCGGCAGCAACAGCAACCTGTCAGAAAACACTTTCCCTATCCTTTGCAAATTTTTCTCATAGCTTTCATGTTGCCCAAACAGATTGACACTCATCACACCCGATGGCTCAAGAACACTGAAGCATTTCCTGTAAAACTGCAATGAATCGCACACCGGCCCCTGCGCAGTCCGATCATACAAATCCACCATCAGCACGGCGCAGGACTCCCTGTTGGCAGGATCTGCAACCCACTTGGCGGCATCGTCTTCAACAATGCTCAGCCTGGGATCCAGTGGCACCCTGAAGTACTGATGGCAAACCTGGATGACCGGGTAGCTTCGCTCGACCACCACCAAGGGGTTCTTCAGATAGGCCAGACAGAACCGGGTAATGGAACCTGCCCCCAACCCCAACTGGGTCACGGTCTGCTCTGGTTGCAAGTCCGTAAACAGCATCCAGGCCATCATCTGCTGTGTATACGCCAGACACAGCCTCTGTGGCTGGCGCAGGCTCATCGCACCCTGAATCCAGGGTGAGTCGAAATGCAGGTACCTTACCTCTTCCAACTCTGACAAAGTCGGCTCGTCACCATAGTCATTCCTGCGACGTCGGTTCCCTGACACCAGCAACATCCTCCACAAGCAGGCTTGTAACATCCAGCAGTGTTCCAGCCCAGATCAAACATGGCCAACCAGCATATGGTTGTAAAACCAACTCGGAATTCTACGGCACTTATTGCCAGATTTGAGGATAGAAGGTACACTAGTGGGCTAATCGGATTTTCAGTTGCCTGCGTTTTGATGGAGCAAAACGGACCGACAACTGGCAGCAGTTCCTGAATCTCGGGGACGAGCCTGTGTCGGAATCGTTGGATGACATCTGATGCTACGAAGCGGGCACAATAGACGACTTACCAAGGACATCAAGTGAAAGAAGGCATCCACCCAGAATACCGTGAAGTCGTGTTCATGGACCTGCAAACCGGCAACACGTTCATCACCCGCTCGACTCTGAAGTCGCGCGAAACGATCGAAATCGACGGTCAGACATATCCTCTGTTCAAGTGCGATGTGACCTCCGAATCGCACCCGTTCTACACCGGCGCCCAAACGCGCATCGTCGAAACGGGCCGCGTCGAGAAGTTCCGTCAGCGTTTTGCACGCACTGCCGGCACACGCAGCAATCCAGCCGCCTGATTTCCGGTCATTCCATGAGAAAATGGGCAGCCTGGTGGCTGCCCATTTTTTCTTTGCAGTATCCTGTCGCCGACAATATGGTTGATATGGGATGTCATGGATATCAGGATTGTGCACCACCGTGCAGTGCTTGCTCATATCATCATGGTAGCCATTCTTTAACTTTCAGTTAAGAGCCAGACAGTGCCGTCATTTTCTTCTGCGACCCCAGCTCGATTGACAGCCCTGGCAACAACCCGTCTGCCCAGGCTTGTTCTGCTTGCCGTCATTTTCCTGTATATCCTGCTGGGCCTGTTCGGGCGGGATCCCTGGAAAACCGACGACGTTGTCGGACTGGCTGCAATCCTGACGGCGGCTCGAGATGGTGGCTCACACCACCTGTTCCCGCATATCGGCAATATGGCACTGGCCAGCATCGGCCCGATGATCCATTGGGTTGGCGTTGTCTTCATCAAGGTTTTCGGACCGTTGTTCGGCGACATTGCTGCGGCAAGGTTGGCCACCATCTTCTGGTTTGCACTTTGCCTGGGCACGCTCTGGTATGGCACATACCTGGCAGGACGCCGGCCAGAAGCACAACCGCTTGCCCTTCCGTTCGGCGGCGAACCCAAAGAGGCCCAGTATGGGCAGTTGCTTGCCGACATCAGTGTACTGTTCCTGATAGCAACGGTCGGGATCGTGCTCAGAACGCACGAAACCTCGGTGGCAATCCTGCTAATGGCATTCCAGGGCCTGGCCCTTCTGGGCACGGTACGCCTCTTGGACAAGCCGGTCCAGGCGTTGCTGATACTGATTGTCGCGATCTGTTGCACCGCCCTGACCGACAGCCTGACCGGTGCTGTCGCCACAGCCACTGCTTGTGTCCTGGCATGCATCAGCCATCCGCTCAGGCACCGGTTGCCATGGGCACTGGTGGCATCCCTGCTTGGCTTCATCCCAGTCTGGCAGTGGTATCTGGCAATCCAGTCGACAAATCCTGAATGGGCGCAGAACTGGTGGTTCTATAACGGCATCAACCTGACGTTTGGTCGTCTGACCGAGCACCTGAACCCTTTCCGCGACCTGCCATGGTTCATTTGGCCGACATGGCCACTGGCGCTGCTGGCCATGTGGAACTGGCGAAAGATGATCCTTGCACCTCACATCTGGATTCCGACAAGCTTCATCGTCTGCCAGTCCATTGCCATCGTGCTGACACCCAATACCGGTGAACTGGACTACATCGCGCTGACTGTTCCCTGCGCCATGCTTGCTGCGTTTTCGGTACCGACACTCAGGCGCGCCGTCGTCAATGCACTGGACTGGTTTGCACTCATGTATTTCTCGGTCACTGGCGTTACGGTGTGGCTGGGCTGGGTCACCCAGAAAACCGGTTGGCCTGAAGGTCTGGCCAACAATATCGCTCGCCAGACAGTGGGCTATAGTGGGTCTGTATCAATCGGGGCGGTTGCCATGGCGCTGATTGTGACCGCCATCTGGGTCGCCACCATCACCTGGCGCATCCGCTACAACCCTAAGGCAGCATGGCGTGGCGCAATGCTTTGTGCTGTCGGGCTGACCAGTAGCTGGATCCTGCTCGTACTTCTCTGGATGCCGACAGTCGACTATGTCAGAAGCTATCGCGCCATGTCCGCCCAACTCACGCAAGTCATCCACCAAGCGCAGCAAGCTGCTGGACGTCCTCTTTGCATCCAGAGCAGCGGCCTGAGCATCGGTGCTCAGGCATCACTGTATGTCTTCGATGGCCTGGACATCACCCACGATGATCAGTGCCCGCTGATCCTGCAACAGACCACTGCAGAAAAAATCCGCCAGGGCATTGCAGGCTTTGACACTAATACGACAACACTGTGGACTGGCTCACGTGGTGCCGACCGCTTTGACCGATATCGACTGCTCCTGAAAACGAATCCATGAAGCAACCTGGCAGTCGAAACTCCGCAGTGCAAGGCACGGGTACATCGCGCACCATCCTCAAGCAATCCTGGCCGATCCTGGTCAGCCAATGGGCCAGCATTGCCTTTGGAGTCCTGGATACGGCGATGACTGGTCATGCCAGTGCCACCGACCTGGCAGCACTGGCACTGGGCATATCGATTTACATCACGGTGTTTATCGGGCTGATGGGCGTACTTCATGCCTTGATACCGATACAGGCCCAGGCATTTGGTGCCAAGCAATACTCTGAAATCGGCCAGTTCTGGGGACAAGGGGTGTGGGTGAGCCTGCTGCTTTCAGTCCTGGGCGCTCTGGCCCTGGCGTTTCCAGAAGTCTGGCTGAGCTTGTCTGGGGAAATCTCACCGGAAGTGCGCAACCGCCTGGCCCAGTACCTGCAGATGCTGATGATCGGGCTACCCGCCGCACTGCTGTTTCGGACTTCATATGCCCTGTGTAATGCCGTGTCCAGGCCCAAGGTCGTCATGCACATCAACCTAGTCGGGATCGCGCTCAAGGCCCTGCTGAACTGGATCCTGATCTTTGGCAACCTGGGAATACCTGCGCTTGGTGCTGCCGGCGCCGGACTGGCCTCATCCTTGGTCTACTGGTTCAGCTTCCTGCTTTCGCTTTGGTGGCTCAGAAAAAACCCCTATTTCCAACAGTTCCAGCTGCGCATCGGTCGTGCGAACTGGAACCGCATGTGGGAAATCCTGCGCCTCGGATTGCCCATGGGCGCATCCTACATGATTGAAGTGGCCGCATTCACCTTCATGGCCCTGTTGGTGGCCCGTGAGGGAACCTCGGTCACCGGGGGTCACCAGATCACCTCGAACTTGGCAGCGCTTTGCTACATGATGCCCCTGTCGATCAGCATTGCAACCGCATCACTGACGGCGCAGGCCATCGGCGGCAAAGATCTTGCCCGTGCCCACCGCACCGGGATGACAGGCCTTAAAATCGTCTTCTCCGGTGCAATCCTGACATCAATCGCGCTGTTTCTGGGGCGTGAATGGATTGTCTCCGGATACACCAGTGACAGCAATGTTGCCGCTATTGCGCTGTCGCTGCTGGTCATCCTGCCCTGGTTTCACATCATCGACGCGCTGCACTGCGCCAATGCCTACCTGCTGCGCGCCTACAAAATCGCCATTACGCCCCTGATCATCCAGGTCTTTGCGCTGACGCTGGTGGGTCTGCTCGGAGGGTGGTTCCTGGGATTTGGCCCTGGCAAAGCCTGGACTGAGCCGTTCATCCGCACCATACTGGACGATGCGCCCACGGGTGCAGCCACCATGTGGGCCATGGCCAGCGTCGGTCTGGGCCTCTCAACCTTGCTCCTGCATGCCAGCTACCGCAAAGTGATCAGAAGCCGCGGCAAGCTCAGGTAGCACTGCTACTCAGACCTTCCTGGCTCAGCGCCGACGGATTCGGATCGGCCTTGATGAAGTGTTCCCGGTAATAGCGCAGCTCAGCAATCGAATCACGGATGTCTGACAGCGCCTCATGCTTGCCTTCTTTCTCAAACCCCTTGAGCAGCTCCGGTCTCCAGCGCCTGGCCAGTTCCTTGATCGTGCTGACATCAATGGTCCTGTAATGAAAAAACTTCTCCAGCTCAGGCATGTACTTGAACATGAAACGGCGATCCTGGCTTACCGTATTGCCACACAATGGCGACTTGCCCGGTGGCACATAACGTGAAAGAAACTCGATCAGGATCTTTTCTGCTTGCTGCTCCGTGATGGTTGATTGTTTGACTCGGTCAATCAAACCAGACTTGCCATGGGTAGACTGATTCCATTTGTCCATGGCGTTCAGGATCTCATCGGGTTGATGAATGGCAAGCACAGGCCCTTCTGCCACAACAGTCAGGTCGGGCTCCGTCACGACAACGGCAACCTCAATGATCCTTTCCTTTTCAGGATCCAGCCCTGTCATTTCCATGTCTAGCCAAACCAGCCTGTACTCGTTGCGCACTGAATTGGCCTGTTGCTGTTGAGATTGATCCATGCGTTCACCCTATAATCCTTCACAAAATAGTCGCTTTGTTTGCTATTGACCGACTTCATCCAATGGTTAATTTTCTCACATCAATGCAAACACTCACCGCAGTATTCCTTTCCCTGTTACTTCTTGAGGTCTGCATGCGAGTCTGGCTTGCCAAGCGCCAGATCCGCTACGTCACACGGCACCGCGACGAAGTTCCTGCAGAATTCCAGGGCAGGATCAGCCTGCGCAGCCATCAGAGAGCAGCCGACTACACCACGGAAAAAACCCGATTTGGCATGGCAGAGATCATCTTCGATGCCATTGTCCTGGCAGCCATGACCCTTGGTGGCGTATTGCAGGCCTATTCAGACTGGTGTTTTGAGCTGATCGGACACCCGCTATGGTCACAAATTGCATTCCTTGGGCTTGTCACCCTCACCATAGGCATACTCAACCTACCCTTTGCCATCTACAAGATCTTTGTCATCCAGCAGAAGTACGGCTTCAATCGCATGACACCCGGCCTGTTTGCAAGTGATGTCGCCAAGAGCACATTCATTGCCTGCCTGCTCGGCCTGCCACTGGTGGCCTTGATACTCTGGTTGATGAACCTGGCTGCCAGCAGCTGGTGGTTCTGGGCATGGCTGGTGTGGGCAGGCTTTAACCTTCTGGTCATGTACCTCTTCCCGACCTGGATTGCCCCCCTGTTCAATCGTTTTACTCCGCTACAAGATGAAGAACTCAAGCAGCGCATAGAGTCCTTGGCCAAGCGCTGCGGGTTTTCTATCGAAGGTCTGTTTGTCATGGATGGCTCACGCCGCAGCGCCCATGGCAATGCTTATTTCACCGGTTTCGGCCGCTCCCGCCGCATCGTGTTTTTCGATACCCTGCTGTCAAAACTCAATCATGATGAGATCGAGGCCGTGCTGGCGCACGAGCTAGGGCACTTCAAGCACAGGCACATTGCCCGCAGGCTTGTGACCAGCCTGCTTGCCGCGCTTCTGATGTTCGGCATCATGGGCTGGCTAAGTGGCCAGGCCTGGTTTTTCACGTCCCTTGGTGTGCAGCCCCCACAGGAAACCGGCAACAATGCCTTGACCCTGACACTGTTTTTCATGGTGATGCCGGTTTTTACCTTCTGGTTGACCCCTGTCATGAACGCCCTGTCCCGCAAAGATGAATTTGAGGCAGACCGTTTTGCCATGAACAACAGCAATGCCCAGTTTTTGATCAATGCCCTGGTCAAGCTGTATGATGACAACGCCGCCACATTGACCCCCGACCCATTGCATTCGGCGTTTTACGATACCCATCCACCAGCCCACCAACGTATCCAGCACCTGGCAGCCCAAGCATGAACAAGAACATCGTGACAGGTCGTGTCATCAGTGCCCATGGCCGTCATTACATGGTCGAGATCGACGAAGGGCAATCACTGCTTTGCTACCCCAAAGGCAAGCGTAATGACGCCTGTGTGGGCGACTACGTTGATGTCATCAAGCAGAATGACACCGAAGGGGTGTTGTCGAATATCCATCCCCGCAGGAACCTGCTTTACAGGTCCGATGAAAACAGAACCAAGCAGTTTGCTGCCAATGTCGACCAACTGCTGATTGTCCTGTCTGGAAACCCCATGTTCTCCGAGGACCTGCTGGGACGGGCGCTGACAGCAGCCTGGGCGGCTGGGCTCGAACCCATCATCATCCTGAACAAGGTGGATGAACCACAAGGCCTTGAGCAAGCACGGACCAAACTCGCCCCCTACCGCAAGCTGGAACTGGACTACCTTGAACTGAGCGCCATCAATGCCAAGCAAGTCAATGAAACACTAAAGCCAAAGCTACTCGGCAAGACCAGCCTGCTACTTGGACAGAGCGCCATGGGTAAAAGCACCCTGCTCAATTCCCTGGTACCGGATGCCAATGCTGCAACACAGTCACATTCTGTGGCACTGGGTGCTGGGCGTCATACCACGACCTTTACCCGCCTTTACCACCTACCGGGAAAAGTTGCAGACGTGATCGACTCACCTGGGCTTCAAACCTTTGGATTGGCACATTTGAGCCGCCAAGAACTTGAGCAAGGATTCCCAGAATTCGAAGCAGGCAGACAACGCTGCCGCTTTTATAACTGCTCGCACCTGCATGAACCAGGATGTGGTGTCATTGAGGATCTGCAATCAGGACTCATACACCCTGACCGCTACAATCTTTACAAGCGTCTGGTCTCAGACAAACCCTGAACCAGCACATGATACATGTTGCGCAGCATTGCCGCTGTCGCACCCCAGATAAAGAACTTGTCCCAAACCAATGAAAAATACTGGCGACGCATGCCATTGGGCAATGCAACTTGGTGAACCCGGTAGTTTGAAGGGTTTACAAGAAAAGACAGTGGCACCTCAAACACTTCCGCGACTTCGAAAGTATCCGGCATCAACTCAAACTCAGGGCGCACCAATGCTGTCACCGGTGTAATCGAAAAGCCTGTACCCGTGAAATACTGAGGCAACCTGCCAACCACATCGACATAGTCTTGAGCCAGTCCAGTCTCCTCATGGGTTTCGCGCAGTGCCGTATCGACAGGATCCCTGTCGGTTGGTTCCATCCTGCCCCCCGGAAAACTGACCTGGCCAGCATGCGCACTCAAATGGGCAGTGCGCTGTGTCAACAGCACCGTCAGACCTTCCTGACGCATGACCACCGGTACCAGGACTGCCGCAGGAACCGGTTCGCGTCTATGCTCCCACCCCGTCGCAAGAACCTCCCTGGGCAGTTCCTCAACAGTGGTCTCAATGTTCCGCCCCAAGACAGTCCTGATGAAATCAGGGTTCAGGCAATCCTCAGGGACCGGACCACGCCGGGTATCGGATAACACCCAAGGCTGAGCCACTGGGTCAAACAGCGGCCTCTGGATACGAGATCCTGACGGTTGTGAAATGTGGTCTGACATGACGGAACTCTATTCTTTGACTGAAATAATATTATTCTTCTAGCCCAGTCTTAATCATAAGGAAACAATCACATCATTGACATCATCTTCGACCTTACGGACGAAGATTCAGACGACGCTCATTGCAGCAACGGGCCGCAAGGATTCGCTTCAGTGGGCTCCTGCTGGTGGAACATGCACCCAATGTCACCTTCCTATTTTGCTTCAAGCTGTGGTGGTTTACCAGTACATCAGACAGTAGCAAACACCATCCTTAAAACCAACAAGCACGGCTACGCCGCACAAGCTAGCCTTACCCACCTCACACGGCGGGACACATCGCGCACCGGGTAATCAACCCAATCGCGCTTGTTTTTACCCAAATTGATTGCAACAAAAAAGCACCCGAAGGTGCTTTTTTGTGTTGGCCTTGAGGCTTAGGCGCCTGCCCTGCGAGCCAGTTTTTCCTTGATACGAGCCGATTTGCCGGAACGTTGACGCAAGTAGTACAGCTTGGCACGGCGAACATCACCACGGCGCTTGACTTCGATGGAAGCGATTTGCGGTGAATACAGCTGGAATGTACGCTCAACAGCCTCGCCCGATGAAATCTTGCGAACGATGAAGGAAGAGTTCAAACCACGGTTACGCTTAGCGATAACAACACCTTCGTAAGCCTGAACGCGCTTGCGGTTACCTTCAACCACGTTTACGTTCACGACAACGGTGTCGCCAGGACCGAACGCAGGAATGGTCTTGCCTTCTGACAAACGAGCAATTTCTTCTTGCTCAAGGATTTGGATCAAGTTCATATAAGCTCCATACGCATCATGCTCTCGGCTAACGCAAACACTGGAAACCAGTGTTGCCACACACTTCCCAACAACAACCGGGCAGAGGATGCACCAATAAAGGCTAGTATTATAACTGTTTGAGCAAATATTTGCACAAATCAAACACTTAAAACAGTAACCATCGTTGACCAGACCAAGATCACCCACACAGGTATTGCGTGCAGAACAAATCTGGCCACAAAAAAATCAATACCCCATGGCACTGCCAAGCCACAACATACCGGGAATCAGGCATGCCCAGCACACGACCATAAGCAAGTCCGATCCGAATGAAGGCCCTTTGGCCTTTTTGACGGGAGCCGATGTGCGATAGCCTGACTGAATCAGCAAGTCCCTTGTTGAACGGTTCATCATTTGTATCCTCCTGCCCTCTATCAGTTTCACGTGTTGCATCAACCAGAAAACTGCTTCCTTGCTCAGTACTGTATATCATTACAGTACTGAATACAAGAACAGTATCTGAAATTTTGGTTTATTCGCAACAGGTTTATTCGCAGCATTTAGCGAGCCACAGGATCTTATGGCACAGAGTTCATCCTAAAAAAAACCGCAACCCTTTTGAGGTTGCGGTTTGGTTCATCAGAAATCTGGCCATGACCAGAAATATTGGACCTTATGCTGCTCCTGGAACAGACTCAGGTTTGCGCTTGAGATCTGGATCCCTGGTCTTCCATAGCCAGAAAAGGATCAGCAACACCAGCGGCCCTGCAACTACAGTGACCGTGAGATTTCCAAAAACCAGTGAAATGGAGAAGATGTTCAACAACACAAACTCCAGGCTGCTGACCTTACGACCAAAGTACCCTGTATAGGCAGCAGACAGGCCAAGCAATGCGATCAGCATGCCGATAAATGCCGTCAGGAACCCGCTCCAGTTGAAGTCGATGAACAGCAATACTGGTGAATAAACAAATGCAAACGGCACCAATGCCTTACCCATCGAAAGCCTGAATGCGGTCATCCCTGTCCTCATCGGCTCAGAGCGCGCAATACCCGCTGCAGCAAAGGCCGCAAGCGCAACCGGAGGCGTCACATCAGCCAGCACACCATAGTAGAAAACGAACAGGTGAGTAGACAGTTGTGGCACATCAAGCTGAGCAAGAGTCGGAGCGACGATGGCTGCCAAGATGATATAGGTCGGTGTCGTTGGCACACCTGCACCCATCACGATGCAAGCAATCGCAGTAAACAGCAGGCCTGTAAAAATTGTCAGTTGCTTCAGGTCGACCACGTTCAGGAAATCGATTGACTTGATTCCCAAGGCAACCGTTTCCGACAGGTTCAGAACAAACGACGAAAATTTGAAGCCCATGCCTGTCAAAGTCATGATCCCAAGGACAAAACCGACGCAAGCACACGCTGCACCAATACTCAATGCACTCTTGGCACCCATCTCAAACCCGATGATCAATGCCCGTGGTGTGATGGCAAGACCTGTCATGTTGCGACCGAGGGGGCCAAGCAGTTTTGGAATCCAGGAGCAGACAATGCACAGGATGATGCCCCAGAATGCTGCCAGGAACGGCGTGTACTGCATCAACAGCAGCGTAACCATGACCACCAGCGGGATAAAGAGGTGCCACGATGCTGCCATGACTTTGCCCAGGTTTGGGATGTCCTTGGGATCCATGCCCTGCAGACGCAGGCGCCTTGCCTCGAAGTGAACCATCAGCAAGATAGCCAGATAGTGCATGGCTGCAGGAATGATGGCGATCAAGGCCAGGTGCGCATACGGAATACCCAGCGTCTCGGCCATGATGAATGATGCTGCACCCATGATCGGAGGAGTAATCTGCCCGCCACATGAGGCAGCTGCCTCAACGGCACCAGCAAACCGTGCCGGAAAGCCCACACGCTTCATCATGGGAATGGTCATCACACCAGTCGTAACCGTATTGGCAATCGGAGAGCCCGAAATCATGCCGAACAGACCTGATGACACAACTGAGACTTTGGCGGGTCCACCCGAGAACCTTCCTGCGGCAATCGTGGCCAACTCGACAAACAGTTGTCCCAAACCAGTCAACTGCGCCATGATTCCGAACAGCACGAAGTGAAAGACAAACGTTGCCACCACGCCGACCGGGATGCCATAGATGCCTTCAGTGCCTTTGTACAGGTGGGCTACGACACGTGGCACACTGTAGCCACGGTGAGCAAGATCACCCGGCAAGTACGGTCCGAAAATGCCGTACAGAACTACCAGGACTGCCAGGATCGGCAAGAACACACCCATGGTTCTGCGTGTCACCTCGACGACCATGATGATGGCCAACACACCAATCATCAAGTCCAGCGTGGAGTGATCACCTGGCCTGTCAATGAAGATATCCTGAAAGAAGATGATCAGGTAGAGGGAAAAGCCGCTCGATATCGCCGCAAAGAACCAGTCGCGCAACGGTATGTGCGTATGGCTGCCATCAAGCGCCTTGAACGGAAGTGCAAGAACCGATATCAATAACACTACCGCAAGAAAAATCCATCCTGTAACAGGATCTAAATCACTGCCTAGGGAATCGACCAACCACCAGGCGATGAGCATATAGAAAGTCCCAAGCAACAGCGGGACCACCCACTCCCAGATTCCTGGCAATGGCTTTTGCCTCGGAAAAACCAGAAAGCACAGACCAAGCACCACTGACAAGTGAATAGCCCTGTGCTCTACTTCATTATGCAATCCAAAACCTGCGGTATACAGGTGCCAACCTGATAGCGACACGGACACAATGGTCACGAAAATCGCTGCCAAACCAGCCAGGTTCCTAAAGTTTGATTCTGGATCGTACTGCTCGATCAACTGCTCGACGCTTGGCGCGTTGCTGTCGACCTCATTTTGTGTGTGATCAGGTTTCACAACAAACCTCTAATGTTTCGATACGGTTTCAGGATCTCTGACAACCTTCCAGGATTATTTGTATTGATGACTTGCTCAAGTTTGCTAGTCGAACTCGTCCTTCAGGCCAGACCAGATCGATCTTCTGCTCAGGGATTGGTAGCTGAACCAGAGGATCTACAACTCTTTGCATGGACAGTCGCCAGCCATCCCCGACCCGTTCAAAATTTTCACCGGGTGATGTTGCACCATAAGGCAATCCATAACCCTGCCCTTGAAAACTTTCCTCAATCAGATAGGCGAGCCAACGTCCATCCACGTATCGCATCTCGTAACGGTCGCTGACCCGTGTACCCAATACCGAATGGATGAACTCCACTGAAAACCGGACGGGTTGTTCTCGCATGACCAATCTTGCAAGCTCCCGTCCGGATCGGTATTCAGTCAACTTCAGGTAGCAGTCGTGGTGATGTGCCCTAGCGACTGCCGGGGCAATCACCATTAATGCTGCAACTACGAAGAAATGACAGCGAAAATTGAACAATTACTTAACCAGACCTTTTTCTTTGTAGTACTTCAAAGCACCAGGATGGATTGGGGTTGAACCCACTTCCATGGCCATCTCCAGGGTGATGTTCTTGCCCTGGACGTGGACTTGGCCCATGGTGTCGAGGTTTTCAAAGAGTGCCTTGGTCACTTCATATGCCATCTCGTCGCTGAGTTTGTCATGGGTAGCCCAGACAGCCAACACAGCGATAGTATCCACAGGTTCGGTTTGGCCTTTGTAAGTGTTGGCCGGCAAGGTAACCTTGGCATAGTATGGTTGTGTCTCACGCAGCTTGTCCACGATCGGACCCGAGATAGGAACAATCTTCAGGTTGTGCGCCTGTGCAAAATCGGTCACAGCCGCTGTCGGAATACCAGCGGTGATCAGGGTTGCATCGAGGTTGCCATCCTTGATCTTGTCTACAGCCTGGGTAAAGGACGATGAGTCTTCACGCACGTCCGAACGCTTCAGGCCGCTCAACTCCAGCAGATCCGTCAGCAACTGATACTGGCCCGAACCAGGAGAACCTGAAGAAACGGATTTACCCTTGAGATCTGCAATGCTGTTGATACCCGAATCAGCACGGGTCACCAATTGCACTGTTTCGGGATACAAAGCTGCCAATGCACGCAATTGGGGCAGCTTGTTGCCCTCAAATTGTGCGCGGCCATTGTAGGCGGCATCAAGAATATCGGCAGCGACAAATGCAGACTCGATATCGCGGTTTGCCAGAAGTTTGGCGTTGGCGACCGATGCGCCCGCAGCTTCTGCAGTTGCCGAGATTTTCTTGCCATCAACCGTTGCCTTGTTGGAAATAAGCTGAGCCAGCATACCGCCAAGTGGATAGTACGTACCACCAGTACCACCTGTTGCAATACCAAAGAACACGCGGCTCTGAGCCATAGCGGCTGAGGATACCAGTGACAGCGCCACTGCCGCACCTGCGACTGCCTTCCATGAAATTTTCATGCAACTTCTCCTAATTAACAAACCAGTTGTGGGACATCCAGTAACTTTTCAGGACACAGCTCCGGCACCATATCTTCCTGTAAGAAGCTTGCCTTGGGCAAACCTGTCATAGGAATAAGGTGCCAAACTTACCGTCGGTGCCTGACCCAAGACATGCTGAGCAAGCACTATGCCAACTGCCGGCGAAAGTTTGAATCCATGACCAGAGAAACCAAATCCAACTGTCAAGCCCTCAATCCCGGGCAAACTGCCAAGCACAGGATTCCAGTCAGGGGTCACATCATAAACTCCTGTCCATGATGACGCCAATTCTGCAGAATCATATGAGGGAAAACGCTTAGCCACCTGCTCACCGATCGAAACAATGGTGTCCAGAGGAACATCACCCTGCTCATTGCTGCACTTCTCAAGCACTTCGCCCTGCACACCTTCGCTGACCAACATCTGCCGTGCACCATAGCTGCGCAAGTAAAGCATACCTTCAGAAACCATGTCCTTGAAAACAGGCATTGACTGCGTATATGGCTGCTCTGCTTCCAGTGCAAGCACAATGTGTCTCTCGGCCTGCAATGGAATATCCACACCAAGCCACTCTTTCAACTGGTATGCCCAGATGTTCTGTGTGCTTACGACGTGGCCCGCAGCAAAATCGCCGACACTGGTCTTGACGCCGACCACCTTGTTGCCATCCGTGATCAAACCCTGAACTGTGACCCCTTCCATGATCTTGACGCCCTTTTTACGGGCAGCGCGCGCCATGGACGTATTGACCATGTACGGATCCGCAAAACCTGCCTCGGGTTCGTAGGCAATCAGTTCAGACTCTTCAAACCTGGCAATCGGAAGAAGCCTGGTCGCTTGAGCCGCACTGATCACCTCGATGGGGATCCCCATGCTGCGCTGCTGCTCTATGGTTTGCTCTAGCGCCTTTGCCCTAGGTCCCTCACCCGCCGCAATGAGATACCCACAATGGACCAAGCCGCAGTCAGCTTCTTCGTCCTCAAGGTACGACTTGAAACTGGTAAAGATCTCCCACGACAGCTTGGCCAACTGGACATTGGGCTCAACAGAGTAGTGAGTGCGCAAAAGCCCTGATGACTGTGCACCGGTTCCCTGTCCAATCTGATTCTGTTCCAGCACAAGCACTTTACCTGCACCAAAACGGGCAAGATGATACGCCACCGAAGCGCCGATTACGCCAGCACCTATGACAATTACGTCATAACTTTGATCTGTTGCCACGATTCATTCAATCCTTAAAAAATCCTGCCTGCATTACCGATGATTCCGGTATCAGCCTACTAAATCTCACCTCGCCCTTCTTTCTTCATGACTTGATCAAGCCAGTCTTGAAGTACATGAAGATCCAGCTATTTCAGGCAAAGTTAGGCAAGCGTAGTCAGGCAATCAACTTTTACAGTCATGTTTCATTAAACTTAATCTTTTATTAAATTGAGCTAAATATGCGCAGCTTAAACAATCAACATCTTGATATCCGCGCGCTGAATGCCTTTAGCAGGCTGGCCATTTCTGGCAACTTCGGCAAGACCGCTCGGCAACTTGGTGTTACGACCAGCGCATTGAGCCAGACAATCCGACAGCTTGAAGAGGATCTGGGCCAACCACTGTTTGACCGAACTACCCGGCCTGCCATGCTGACCCGGTTTGGAGAGCAGATTCTTCCCGCAGTCCAGCGACTTCTTGACGATGCCCATGCACTCCAGCAAAAGCTGCACATGGCCGCCAATGACACCCCACAGAACATCCGTTTGGGCTGCATCGACTCCGTTGCATCGACTATCGGACCTGCATTGATCCGTGGCCTGAGCACCCAACAGAACTTCCTGCAACTCTATTCTGGGCTAAGCCCCGACATTGCCTCTCAGCTAAGCGAGCACTACATAGACTTCGCCATTTCCTCGGATCCGATGCCTGACAGCAGTTCAATCCATTGTCTGGAACTATTCCAGGAATCTTGGGTTGCAGTCTTTCCCAAAGGCAAAGGCCCAGCTCAGATCAACACAAGCGAGTCACTTCGACTGGCTTCCCAAGCTTGGGACTTTGTGCGCTATAGCCAACGTTCAAAGATCGGCATCCAGATTGAACGATATGCCGTTCACCAGGGGATCAGATCGAGCCGCCGCTTCGAGTTCGATGCCTCAGATACACTATTAAGTCTGGTGGCTGCAAACATGGGATGGGCCATCACGACCGTTCTTTGTCTGTTGCAATCACGGCACAATATTGAGTCCGTTGATGTGGTTGAACTCAACGGTAGCGCCCGGGGACATCGCTCACTCTACCTGCTGTGGCGTGACGACACAGCCAAAGAGCATGCAGACCTGTTGGCAAGGATCGTCCGGCGCATCATTTCGTTTGGGATACAGCCTGAAATCAAGAGACTGTTTCCCCACTTTGAACAATCTCCGCTGTACCTGCTCTAGCCGGGTACGCTGTTCGCAAGAACAGCCCCCGGCTTGAACTGGTCAGATCTAATTCCATGCATGAGGCAGCCACAGCACAATCTGCGGCCACACGTAGATCATCAGCACGGAAACCATCATCAAGACAATAAAAGGAATGACCCCTTTAGCGATGACAGCAAGGTTGCTTTGTGCAATAGCCTGGATCACAAAGAGATTCAAGCCAACGGGGGGTGTAATCAGCGCCACCTCAATGAGAATGACAAAATAGATGCCAAACCAGATCGGATCTATTCCAAGCGATGCCACGGTCGGAAACAGCACTGGAATCATGATCAAAAGCATCGACAGGCTTTCCAGGAAAAGCCCCAGAATCAGCAAGATGATGGTCACCACAATCATGAAGTCATGGACCGAAGCCAGGTGCAGGTCAACCATTCCGGAAATCATGCTGGGGATCTGATAGATCGTGATGGCACGACCAAAAATTTTCGCCCCCACCACGATCAGGAACAAGACAATTGTGGTGGATGTTGTCTGGCGGACAGCGTGGTATAGGTCGCGCCAAGTCAGCGTGCGCATGAAAAACATCGTGATCAGCAACGCTGCAGTCGCACCAACGGCCGATGCCTCTGTTGGCGTAAATGCGCCGGTATAGATTCCACCCAGGATCAATACCGCAAGAAAGATTGTTGGCAACGCCCTTTTTGTGGCATCGTTACGTTCCTTTGCCGTTGCCTTCTGGATACGCTGTTGCGAAGTGCTGAAACTGGCATAAACAACGGTATAGATGCCAAAAAGCAAGATCAGCAACAATCCGGGAACGACACCAGCCAGAAACAGCTTGCCGATACTTTCCTCGGTAATGACCCCATACACAATCAAGGGAATGGATGGTGGAATCAGGATGCCGAGCGTTCCACCGGCTGCCAGCAACCCAAGGGTAAAGTCTTTGCTGTACCCACGCTTGAGCATTTCTGGAATGGCTACATTCCCTACCGTTGCAGCACAAGCGACCGAACTTCCTGAGATGGCTGAAAAAATGCCGCAAGAAAGCAAGGCGGCTACCCCAAGACCACCAGGCCAATGTCCCACCCATTTCTGAACAGCATCGAACAAATCCTTGCCAACCCCTCCCTTGAGCAAGATGTTCGACATCAAAAGAAAAAGCGGGACTGAAAGCAAAACGAAATTATCAAGCGACCCATAAAGGTTTTGCGAGAGCATGGCCAGTGGCAATCCCTTGATTGCAATCAAGGCTGCACCTAGGCCAGCCAACGCAAAACCGATTGGCACACCAATGAAAAGAAGCCCCAACAAGGCCAGTGCGATATAAAGCAGTGTCACGATGTTTCACCTAGGCTGTAGGGTCATGATCCGATGAAGACTCTTGCTCACCGCTTACAGAAAACTGTGGAGCAGGACCGAACGGCAACCGGATGAGCTGTACCAGACTCTGCAATGCCAGCCAGGCAAAACCGATGACGATCGGTAATTCGCCAATCCAGTTCGGCATGGCGAGCATGGTTGGCTGCCGTCTTCCCATGTTGATGGAATCAATCATCATCTGGTAGCCCTTGCTCGCTGCGACAATCGAGAAAACCAGGATGACCAGGAGCGCTACTGCTTCCAGCACATAGCGCAACCATGCCGGAGCTATGGCTAGGATTGCAGTAATCCTGATCATCTCCCGGTTCTTGAGTACAAGAGCCATCCCCAGGAAAGTGAACCACACTTGCATCACTGTCGATACATCATGGACCCACTTGGTCGGGGACAAAAACACATAGCGGGCGATCACCTCGTAAGTCAGCATGACCGTAATGAGGATTACGAGAACATCGCCAACCCTGCTCAGCAGGTCGGAAACCCTGTCAATCCACTTGAACCAGGATAAACAATCCCGTGCTTTTGAAACATCAGCCCGCATGTCCAACCCCTGTGTCAATAAAGCTTGCGAACCTCTTCAACAAGTTTCTTGGCCTCAGGACCAGCGGTGTTGATGAACACATCGATGGCTGGCAAAGACGCCTCTTGCCAGGCACGGATCTGGTCCGGTGTCAGGTTGATGACCTTCATCTTGGTTTTTTCCGAGATGAATTTCTCTGCAGACAGATTTTCATCCTTGGTCTCAGCACGGATCTTGTTCTCTGCTGCCAGAGCTGCCTGCTTGAGCCACTGCTTTTCCTGGTCGCTCAAAGACTCGAACAGCTTGTCATTGATCACCACCAGGAACTCGGTCTGCGCATGGTTGGTAATCGTCACGTAGTCCATGACTTCATACAGCTTGCGAGTCTCAATGGCTGTCGTACCAGTCATGCCAACGTCCACTGTCCCGCGCTGGTATGCAATGAATTGCTCGGAACCTTCGATCTTGACCGGAATTCCGCCAAGAGCTTCTACAAAATCGCCTGATGGCTTGCCAAGCACGCGGACTTTCTTACCTTTCAGGTCAGACGGCATGACAACTGGTGTTTTGGAAACGAGCTGGATTGGGCCGTAGTCCTGCCACCAGAGAACCCTTGTCCCGGTCTTGCGGATCAGTTCGTCGATCTGCTGACGCACCTGGCTATTCGGATCTGCTGCCTTGGCCAACACTTCATAGGTCGGGAACATGAACGCGACCGAGAAAATCCCGACTGCAGGAATAGTTCCAGCATATTCGTCGATCAGAACAAGACCCATGTCGATGGCGCCTGAGGCCACGGCCTGAGGAATCTCATTACCTTTGTAGAGCTGTGCTGAGTCATACAGCTCGAGCTTGATCTTGCCATTCGAGAGCTTCTCAACCTCATCCTTGAAATAGACGATGTTTTGCCCTAGCTGGTGCTTCAGGGGCAACTGCAGGGACAGCCGCAAAGTGCGATCAGCCAAAGCCTGCGTGCTGACCATCAAGCCTGCAGCGGCAAGGGCGACAACAGAAACAGCCTTCATGAAGCTAGATTTCATCTATTTCTCCTCCAGATCCGGTTCAATTGACTTGCACCCATAAATGAGAGAGCAAGAGCAATCGGATTGCTTGATATTTTTCTCTAAAAACCTTGTACTTCTGATTCACACATCCAAAAGTAACTGAGTAGTGATGGTACTACTGAGAAAAGCGTTTTGTCGCTTTTTGGGATTGGGGAGTAACCCCTATATAGAAAGTTGCTTTAATGCCCTTTTGATTCCCTAAAATCAAAAAAACACGGACTGCCTTTTTCCAGCAATCCGATAAACATCACCCAAGGAGAGGATGACCATGCACGAAACCCCAGATCCGAAAGCCAAACGCAAGAAACTGCGCCAGCGGCTCAATGAACCCGGCATTATCGTGGCCCCAGGAATCTTCGAGATGATTTCTGCGCGCATGGCTGACAGGATGGGTTTTGATACCCTCTACATGACCGGCTATGGCAGTGTCGCATCCTATCTTGGCCTGCCTGATGCAGGGCTTGCCAGCTATACCGACATGCTCAACCGGGCTGCAGCATTTGCTCAAGGCACCTATACTCCGCTGATCGCCGACGGCGACACGGGATATGGCGGCCTGCTCAACGTTGCCCACACAGTTCGAGGCTATGAAGCAGCTGGAGTCAGCGGGATACAGCTTGAAGACCAGGAATTTCCCAAGAAATGCGGCCATACACCTGGGCGCAGGGTCATACCCATGAAAGACATGGTCCAGAAGATTAAAGTCGCAGCTGAAAACCGAACCGATCCCGACTTCCTGATCGTGGCCAGGACAGATGCCAGGACGACATTGGGTCTTGATGAAGCGCTCAGAAGAGCCGAGGCCTACAGTGAAGCTGGGGCTGACATCCTCTTCATTGAATCGCCGGAAAGTGTCGAAGAAATGGCAAAGATTGCGTCCACCTTTGACAAGCCGACACTCATCAACGTGGTCGAAGGCGGGCGCACACCACTGCTGACTCGCAAAGAACTTGAGCAAATGGGCTTCAAGATTGCCATCTATCCCACCACAGCATTCCTGGCCATGGGGCAGGCTGTGGAAAGTGTCTACAAGACGCTCAAAGAGCAAGGCGACACGACAACCGTGAAAGACAAGCTCTACAACTTTGAGGCTTTCAGCAAGCTTATGGGATTTGAGCAGGTCTGGGACTTCGACCGCAAGCACGCCCAGGATTGATCGACACGACCTAAGGGATGCTGACCTGGTTCATCCGTTGCATCACGGTTCTGGTCTTGCGTTCAATCCACGCGGAGTTCCTGTTTTTGTCATAACGCCTTGGCGCCGGCAGTATGCTGGCAAGCCAGGCCGCCTGGTACCGGGTCAGCTTCGCGGCACTGGTGTTGAAATAATGCCTTGCCGCCGCCTCGATTCCAAACACGCCCTGCCCGAACTCCACCATGTTCAGATAGAGTTCCAGGATGCGCCGCTTGTCCAGAACCAGTTCAATCATGAGGGCAATGGCTATTTCCTGGGCCTTCCTGATATAGCTGCGATCCGTGGAGAGGAACAGATTCTTGGCCAGTTGCATGGTGATGGTCGAGCCCCCTTGGGCAATCACCCCTGCTTGCGCATTCACCCTGTACGCGCGCTCAATCGCCTCCCACTCGATCCCACCATGGTCCATGAAGCCGGAATCTTCAGCAGCCACAACAGCCTCTTTGGCGTATCGTGAAATCTTGTCATACGGTACCCACTCATGCTTGATCGACTTTGGTGGGTCCAGTGCGGCGAGTACCGTTGCCTGCTGCCTCATGAGTGCACTGGTCGGCGGATCATACCAGCGGTAGAAAACCACCTGCATGAAGTAAAACAGTTGAGCCAGCAACACGAGCCCGATTGCCAACAAAATCAGCAGCTTGAGCAAACGGCCGAACCAGCTGCCCCGACGAACATCCTCTTGCTGAAGATCATCATCATGAAGATCCTCCTGATCCTCGTCCTGCCTTTCTTCAACATCGAACCGGCTGGACGACATCAGGCTCTCTCCCATGCAAGCAGTGCTTGCTTGACATCAGCCCCCCAGCGGTAGCGGGAGATGGTGCCATCTGCGCGAATGACACGATGGCAAGGGATCAGGTAGCCGATGCAGTTCCTGGCCAATGCACTGCCCACAGCCCTGGCTGCCTTCGGAATCCCCAGTCGTTGGGCCAATGCCGAATAAGACACTGTCATCCCAGGCCTGATCTCAAGCAGCATATTCCAGACCCGAAGGTCAAAGTCACTGCCCGCAACGCCGAGTTCAAGACCATCGACATCACCGGAAAACACTTGGTCAAGCAAGTGTTCGGCCAACGGGTCATCCCTACGCTGGACACAAGCATGATATTTGGCATTGATCACTTGCAAAGCGGCAACAGAATCCCTATTGCCCAACCATAAGGCAAGCACTGTCTGGTCACAGGCAACAATGACGCCAGGACCCACCGGGGTATGTCCACAGCCATACCAGAAGCGGTCCGGATTCTTGCCCTTGCCATCAAAAACCTTCAGAAGGGGAGAACCAGTGTTCTTGGTTGTCATTGCACCATGCCGAAAGTTCACTTTTTGACCACATGCTACCACCAGCCCTACCCGTGCCGCACCAATCCCTTTACCGGATTGCGCGAAAAGCCCCGTCGTTCAGGGTGGGGATGAATAGCGCGGACGGCAGCGCCGTCCTTTGAATACTTAATGAGGTGTTTGCTGTTGCTCGATGTATTGCCGAATGATTT
>Ga0182743_1000285_pt1 | contig 71559 bp, 72 predicted proteins | sample eDN3rd30CKraftOP_FD_128522 | JGI IMG/M metagenome (GOLD analysis project Ga0182743, IMG submission 128522) | Enriched Organic Plus compost microbial communities from Emeryville, California, USA - eDNA 3rd pass 30_C Kraft OP (version 2) (version 2) ... | reverse complement strand
GAGTCACGCCGCAGGCGGCGATGAAGACCACGAACAGCCCGACCAGCCAGCGGACCGGAACGTCGGGCCGCCGCCGCAGGATATACAGCAGGCTGAAGGGGATTGACCAATAGGAGAGGGCAATGACGGCGTCGGAAATGACATGCATTGCCACGATCTCGGGCCGCCACAGGTAGCTTTGACCGTGCGGGATGAAGTCGCGCGACGACAATAGCTGCGACAGAAAAGCAATCATTCGTCCGTTTGCCCCACATCGAATAACGGCGAAGAAACGTCTGGCGAACGCCAGCAGCCAGAACGCTGCGCGAAGTCGCCCCGCTCACAATCTGTTGAACGCCGGTCTTTAGCGTAAGTTCCGAAGCTAGCGCAGCCAACAGCGCTGCGACGGCCGAAGCAAAATACTGCTGCCGCCACTGCCGGAGCGGGAAAGGGCGAAGAACGGATCGGTTGCGGCGCCTGGCGACGGCGGATTGCGACCCGCCGCCATGTGTTTCGCAAGTGGCGACGCGATTAGAAGCCTTGCAGCGCGTCGTTCTCGGTCGGCTTGATGTCGAACAGTTGGTTCAGCCGGGTGATGGCGAAGACTTCGTAGATTTCCGGCCGCAAGTTGCACAGACGCATCTTGCCGCTGTGAGCTTTCACCTTCTTGTCGAGCATGATGAGCTTGTTGAGCGCGGCGCTCGACAGGAACTCGACGTTCGCGAAGTTGAGGATGATGTTCTTCTTGCCATCGCGTTCGACGAGCGCGAACAGTTCGTCCCCGAGTTCCTGGATATTGGCGGCCTCGATGATCTTGCGATCGAGGAACCGGACCATCGTGACGTCACCGGCTGTGCCGCTCAGGTTGGTGGTTTCAATACGACGGGTAGCGGCCATAAACGATCAACTCCGCGAGATCTAACGACGGGAACGAACGTTCCCCGACAGCCTTCTCTAGCGACACGCCGGACAACGGAAAGTCGGTTGCAGCGGTAGGTTAACGTAACAGCACCTGCGCCCTTGTGCAACCAACGGCGGTTCGCCGCGGCAATTCTAGTATGCGATTGCCCCTTTGTGCGACAAGGCGGCCGTTTCGATTGTTTGGACCAGAAATGCGGCGCCCGATTTCCCAGAAATCAATTGCAATGCTTGCGGTAATCCGTAAGATCAGCAATTAGGGTTTGGGTTCTTCTTCTTGGGCCGGTTCTCGGTCCATAAGCAACGAGGCACACAAGGATGCTACTCGATCTTGCGCCCGGATGGTCCATGGATTTGGATCGAGGGCCCGACTGGCTGTTCGTGCGGCTGCGCCCGCCAGCGAAAGGCATGAATGCCGAATTCGATCTGGCTGAAGCCGTCTGGGAGAAACTGGATCAGGCGTTTTGCTATCGCTTGGTGCTCGAGCTCGACGACGTTCCCCGTCTGCAGAGCTGGATCGTCGGTCAATTGGTCCTGCTGCACAAGCGGATCTGCATGCACGGCGGAATGATGCGGCTGTGCGGAGTGAGCGACGGCAATCAGCAGGTGCTGCGCGCCTGCCGGTTGGAAGATCGCTTCCCGCAGTACGCCAATCGAACGGCCGCCGTCATGGGGTACCGTCCGTCTCAGCCGCGATAAAACGATCGCAGTACGGTCGGAACCCGCGCGGCTGCAAAATGATATTCCTGGTTCAAGCGGCTCGTCGCCCTTGAACCACGAACCATGCGCACAGCGCCGGGCGGGTTGGCTCGTCGGGGAGTGAGAGCGAAAAGACGCTTTCTCCCTCCTCCCGGCCGCTCGTTGCCTTTCAGCGCCCAGGCGAGTCACGCCAATCCTGACGACGATTTGTGCGTCGCGCCCACTTGCTGGCGGCTGCGCCGTCGGGGATTGGTTTTAGTGCCAGGTCACTTCCAGGCAGTTTTCGATTTGCTCGACGCCCTCGATGCGGCGAACGATTTCCTGGGCCATCTGCTTTTGGAAGTAGGTATTCACCTCGCCGTGGAGCGATACGCGGTTGCCGTCCGTTTTGGACAGCAACTTACGCCCCGCCAGGTACGGGCTGGTGTGGATCGCGAAGTTCACGCGTTCGACGAGAGAGGGTTCGGCAGCGTGCACGACGTGCATGCGAGTTTCCTTCGAAGCGGGAGAGCAGCCGGTCACGGCTGTACAATACGACTAACGTTTCAGATCGGTTCGCGGTTCGTCTGCTATCACTCGCGGCGAATGGAAGTTCGGAGAAAATGCGGCATCCAGGATCAACGTATCGGTTGTAGCGAATAGGTGAGGCATGGAGCCTTCGCCTACCCGCTCGCTGTTTAGTCAAGCGACGCGAGACTGCTGATCGTTGAGCCCCGGTTGGCCGAGGCGTCTTAGCCGCTGGCCCTGCTAGCCGCCGGGCGCAAGACTGCGGGCGAGTCCCAAAACGACTCGGGGGCTCACGGCCAATGGGGTTCACCCGGAGGCTTGCGCCCCTCGGCTACCTTGCCGGAGTTCTAAGATCGCGGGAACCGTTTAGATCGCATGAAGCCCGCATGAATTCTTTTGCCGCGCCAGCCGATACAAACGTCTTGTACCTAGACGTCACGATTGGCTTGGGTGCTCGGATGGTGACCGGAGTTGTTTACTATTGCTGGTCTTGCGACGGCCATTGCCGCGCTTCGGTGGATCTCGACCAGACGCCGAGTTGCCCGCGCTGCGGCAAGCCTCTCACGGAAGACTGCCGCGTGTCAAACACGACCAGCGCGCCGACCAACAGCCTGATCGCCGGGCTCGTCCCGCCGCCGACGCATTCGAACGGCCGGTTGGCGGCTGCTTAGAGCTTGCAGCGGAAAATCAGTTTTCCATTGTCAGTTTTCAGCGGTCAGTTCTTCGCTTAGACGCGAGCTGAAATCGCCTTGGCTTGCGCCAGGTTTGATCTAGCGCGTGGAGATACGCTGCGCGCTTTGCGGCCGATTGTTCTTTGTTCCTCGACCGAAGTTTTTTTGCGCATAAGAGCTAGCGCATAAAAAACGGTCGGACTGTGCCGACCGTTTTTGCTTTTCGTTTGTGTTGCGGCGCGAGGCCGAATCGCCGGCGAGTGGGTTAACGCTGATAGACGTTGCCAGTGCTGGTAGCCGGACTGGTTTCACTACCGACGGCGCGTCCCGTGCTGCCCGGACGATAGCCGCCCGACTCGCCAGTCAGCGCTGCCGGCAGAGCCGGGCTGCCGCCAGTCGATGTCGCCGGCGTTACGGCTGTGGTGGTCGTGGTGGTCGTGGGGACAGTCGTCGACGGCATCGACGTCGAGGGAGCCGGCGAACCGTAGGCTGCCGGGGCGGTGGTCGAGCCGGTCTCGGCGTAGCCAGCCGTCGTGCCCGCGTTCGCGGTGGTGGACGATTCGACGTTGGTCACGTGCTGACCTTCATATCCGCCCGAAGCGGCGGGAGTCAGGTACGACTGCGGCTGGCTGTAGGCCGGCGGGGCGGCAGCCGGCGTGTAACCCGGGTTGTAGCCACCCTGGTTGTAAGAGCCAGGCGTCTGGTTGTAGCCGCTCGTGTCGCTGCCGTTCGAGTAAGTCGGCGGAGCGCTCTGCTGGTAGGCGGCGGGAGTGGTCATCGCCCCGGCGCCATAGGCGCTGGCGGGCGACGAGTAGGGGCTCGCTTCGGTCGCGCCGTAGGCCGAGCTGCTCTGATCGGCTGTGTAGGCTGGCGTCGTGTTCCAAGTGGTGGGCGCTGGGCTGTTGGCGTAGCCGCCAGCAGTTCCGCCCGTATAGCCGCTCGGCGTCGTGGCAGCCGTGGCGCCGTAGCCGCCAGCCTGGTAGCTCTGAGCGTAGGGGCTCTGCTGCGCGGTCGGCGTTTGGCCGCTGGTCATGCTATACGGACCGGCCGAGTAGCCACCGGTCGGAGCGACCGTGTTCGTGGCGCCAGCCGTTTGATAGGCGGCAGCCGGCTGAGTCGGATAGGCGAACGCTTGCGGCGTCGTCGGATACGCGGCGGCCGCGGTCGAAGTGGCGTTCGGCGTCGAAGGCGTTGTCGTAGTCGAAGTCGCGCCTGGCGTAGCGGCGGCGACGCTCGTGGTCGGGCTCGGCGAAGCCGTGCTCGAAGGGAGCGTGGTGCTTGGCTTCGTCGCGGCGATTCCAGCCGTCGAAGGAGGAGCCTTCTTGCCCCAGGACAACCAACCGGGCGAAGTCCAGCTCGAAGCGCCCCAGCCACCCACTTTGCAACCGGTGGTGGTCAGCGCTGTGGCGACCGTCAGGCCGAGGGCCAGCGAACAAACGATCCGGGTGCGGGACAACGTGCAGTGCATAGTAGGAGTCCTTTCCCAAACCCACCGCTTTTCCGCGCCGCCAAGTCGGCGAAACGGGGGAGAGTTTTGAGCAGCGCAACTGTCTGGTGCGGGTCGATCGGACGCGCGCATGCTTTTGGCATACCGAACCGTCCCTCTGATTGCTTCGGTCGGCAGAACCGGATCGATGCAGGCAAAACGCACAGTTTGCCAGAAAAAGGCAACCGGGTTCTTCCGACAACTTTGCAGCAAAGACGGAATGGCGCGGGGATAGTAGTGCCCCTGCCAGCGGCGGTCAATCGCATTTTCTGCGCTGACCTCGCCGCTCCTTTGGGTGGCTGCGTTGCGGGCGAAGGCGCCACCGCCGGCCCGCAGGGTTTGCCCTGCAGTCGCCTCCGTGCAAGCAATCAGAAGTCGCCGAGGCGCACTTCGCGGACTCGGCGCAACATCCCAGCGCCCCTGGGGATATATGGAGCGAGCCCCGCGCCGCATTCGATAACTCGATCAGCTGGCTGTGTGGAGCCACACGCTCCCTGCCGGCAAATTGCCGCGGGGCAGGGCGTCGCGGCAGCCGCGACGCGGAGGGACGGGCGATGATGGAGTTCAATCGAAATCAGTACTTTCTGGCTGGGCTCATCATTTTCTTGCTCGGTATTCAGTTCCGGATGGTCGATACGCTGGTGCTCAACGAACGCACCACCCAGTTTCTCGCCCAGCGCATTCAGGCGATGAAACAATCGTCCCAGATCGCCAGCACCAACGACGCGGCGACTCTCTTTGCAGCCCAGGCTCCCGTCGGGCGGCACCGCATTCAACCGCCCAAATGGCTCGGCTGGGCGCTTGTCTCGGTTGGCAGCGTGCTGATCCTGCACAGCCTGGCGCTCAAGAAGCCGGGCTAAGTCGCCAAAGTCCCCGCTTAGCGACCCGTTCGTTCGCTCGGCAAAAAACGAGCGCCGGTAGTGTGCTGCAGCGCGTCGCGCACCGGCGTGAAGGGGCGGATCCGGACGCCGTCTTGCGAGTCCTCGAATACGCCGCTTCCGGCAACGCTCAGCCGAACGTGCACCAGACCGTAGCCGCCAACCGCGGGGGAGAACTCTGGATGGACGGCTGCGAATGGAAATTTCAGGATTGCGCCGTTTGGTCCAAAGTCGTCGGGCGTGACCGTGCAGGTCCAGCGCGAGATGAGATCGACCGAACGGCCGCCGCTTTGCGGAGCGTGATGAAACGTTCGCGGCTGTTTGGCGAAGAGTTCAATCTCGACGGTCCCCCGCGTGGCTGCGTAAAAGCCGTTCGCGTCGATCGGCATGAGCTGGACGATCAAGCCGTCGGCTTCGACGTCGCCGTCCCAATTTGCCAGCGCGGCGTCGAAGGTGACGGCTGCAATCGGCGTCGGCAGGACGACAAACGCTTCGCTAGTTGATGGCATCGCAGCCGGTGCTTCTCCGGCGCTCGCGGGCGGGGCTGGCGCCTCGGCAGGCGATGACTTGAGCCGCTCGGCGAGCGCTTTCAGCTCGGCGGCAGTGATTTCGCGCCCTGCGTATTCGCCGCCAGTGACGCGATTCCACTCGATCGTGCGGCGAATCCAAGCCCGGTCGCTGCCCGAACGAAGCGCGAGAGCGCGATCGTCGGTCGCGGCGTCAATCTTCCCCTCGAACGACCGGCCGCCATCGACCGTGACTCGCACTAGCCCTGGCTCGTCGGCCCGCGCAGGTGAGTTGGCGGACGCGGCGAAGCCGAGGGCGGCGAAGGCGACGGATGAAGCCAATCGGGCGATGGAGCGGCGTGGTTGCATGCCAGCGAGGGAACGCAACGCCGATGCCGCGAGCGATCGCCCGTCCCATGTTCAAGCGAGAAGCCCTGCCAGTTCAGCACTTACGCGATTGAGGCGTTTGGGAAGCGTCGCGCTATGGCAACACAGACAGTTGCGATTTGGCAACGTGCGGACCAGCCATATAGCCGGCGCGACTGTTACAACCCGAATGTAGCCACCGCCGCCAGCCAGCTTTGGCCTGTAGTCCGAAAGTCTCTGCCCAGATTGGCGGGGTAAGTTTGACTAGCGCCAGGAGGGCTTTTTCCAGTGCCTTGCCCATAGTGGCGCGGTTCCCCGTTTCCCGAGACGATTCTGTGATGCACGTTCGTCCTTTTTGCACGCTTGCTATCGCCCTGATTGGCCTATCGCCCGCATGCGCCCTTGCGGCGGAGCCAGACGCGATGATTCCGGCGACGCCGGTCGTTGCGCGGGTGAAGTCCACGGACGATTCGCCACAGCGACTGCGGGAAGGCTCGAAGCTGACCGATGTGGTCGGCCAATTCGACTTCGCGGGAGATCGAATCGCGTTCTTTCCCGCCGACAGCAAAGACTCGTTCCGCGTGCTCGAGAATCTGGCGCTCGAACGGGTCAGCCGCGTTCTGGGCGAAAGCCGCGCGAAGCCCGAATGGTCGGTCAGCGGCGTAATCACCGAATTCCGCGGCCTGAACTATCTGCTCGTGACCAAGGCGGTGATCGTTACGCCGGCCGCCAAACCGATTGGGCCGTAGCTGGCCGCCACTAAGGCGAAAGTAGCTAAAACGTCTCGCGCCGCCAGCGTGAGCTTGCTTGCGCCTGTGCCGTCGAGCGACCAATCGCCCCCCTTGCCGCTGCCACGGGGGCTTCGGATACTGCTCGTGCTACTGCTGGGGGGCGGACGATCGGACCGTTCGGTTTCCCCGCGATCTCCTTGGCCGATAACGAGAAGGATCCCGCTCATGGCACGCTCCGTCACATTCAAAGGTACCCCGCTGACTCTCGCCGGGAACGAAGTGAAGGTGGGCCAACCGGCGCCCGACTTCACCGTGCATTATTACGAAGGGGGCCTGAAGACCATCAGGCTGGCCGACTTGAAGGGCAAGCCGACGATCCTCAGCGTGGTGCCGTCGCTCGACACGGGCGTTTGCCAGATCCAAACCAAGCGTTTCAACGAAGAGCTGGCGTCGCTGCAGGACAAAGTGAACGCCGTGACGATCAGCCTCGACCTCCCGTTCGCCATGAACCGCTTCTGCGGCGCCGAGGACGTGAAGAACATGAAGGTCGGCAGCGACTATCAAGATCGCTCGTTCGGCCTGGCCTACGGCGTACTGATTGAGGAGCTGAAGCTGCTGGCGCGCAGCGTGTTTGTGCTCGATAAGGACGGCAAAGTGGTGTATGCCGAGATTTGCCCGGAAGTGACCAACGAGCCGACCTACGAGAAGGCGCTCGAGGCCCTGAAGGGGCTGCTCTAAAGCGGCGATCTAAAGCGGCTCGCCGCGTCGGATTCGCGGCGGGGCCGCTGCTTCTTACCAGGCTTTCCCGCGAGGCAGCACGCTTCGTGCTGCTGGCTCGCCTCACCCCAACCCTCTCCCAGAGGGAGAGCGGACCGGAGGGGCGGCCGAATTGGGCTGGCTGCTTGCTAAAGTTGGCGGTTTGCGTTGACTCTGCGGAACGCTGGCATGTCGGCGGAAACGAGCGGCGTTTCCCTAGTGCAGTTTAGCGGGGCACTCTGCCGAATCTGATACTCGGGCGAGTCGCTTGCTACCGATTGGCGGGACAGTCGGCAGGGGCAAAAGCGGCGACAGCACCATCGCCCGCAAGCCCGCAATTTCACATCCGCTGGCGAGGAGCCGATCGGCTGATCGTCCGCGGATTCGTTGTTTTGACCCGGCACGGATGCGCCCTACCCGCGCAATTGCCAGAGAAAATGGATTTTCGACGCAGCGGTCAGACCGTCGGTCGCCGGCGGCGCGTCCTGATGGACGCGTCCACCGCCAGCGAAACCGATCAGGAAGCAGCACGCACCTCGTCCGGCGGCAAAGGGCCGACGCGCGCGTATGCTCCCGCTGTGCTCGAAGAGCGTCAGCCGAAACTGACCGACCTCATCCCGCTGCGCCCCTATGTCGTGGTCATGCTCGGGCTGGTGGGGCTGACGGTCATCGCCGCTATCGAGGCGATCTATATCCACCTCTATAAGCCGAAGCTGGGGGGTGCGTGGCTGCGAGGCGTCGATCTGGCGCAGCGCGGCAGCCTGGCCGAGTGGTTTTCGAGCGTGACGCTACTCGTCGGGGCGGCGCTTTCGATCGTCGTCTATTCGATTCGCGTCCACCGCGTCGACGATTACCGCGGCAGGTATCGCGTCTGGCTCTGGACGGCTGGAACGCTCGTGCTCGGCAGTTTGGCGACCGTGACGGGCGTGCATGAATCGCTCAACCAGGCGTGCGTCTCGCTCGCGGGAACGCAAAACGCGCTGAGCGATTACCTGTGGCTGGCAATTTACGGCGTCGTGTTCGGCGGCATCGGCCTGTGGCTGGCTGCCGAGCTTTGGCCCTCGCTTGAAGCGTTTATGACGCTGGCGATCGCCGCCGTGCTTTACATGCTCGCCGCGGCGGCGCACGTGGAGCTGCTACCGATCGAAGGGACGCTCCTTTCGGTTGTGTGCGCTACGACGGCGCTGATGCTCGCGCACGGGACGCTCCTCTATTCGCTGACGCTGTTCGCCCGTCACGTGCATCTCGACGCGCAGGGCCGGCTGCTGGTGAATGCGGAACCGGTCAAGCGCAAGAAATCGAAGAGCAAGGCGAAGTTGGCGGTCGTTAGCGACGACGCCGACGATTCGAAACGCAAGCGGGGGAGCAAGTCGGCTGCGACGGAAGACGAAGCGTCGGAAACCCAAACCATCGGCGCCTCGATCTCGGCCGCCACGCTCAAGAGCCCAACCGAGGACGATGGCGAGGAGGACGCCGCCAGCGGCAAGCTGTCGCGGGCTGAGCGGCGTCGGCTGAAGAAGCTGGCCGAGCAGGGGGGCGGACACCAGCGGCGGGCGGCTTAGTGGCGGGGGTGAACCTCAGCGGGCCGTGCCGCGTCCGGCTTTTTGCGGTGGTTCTGCACGGACGGGCTGGATGCCGGCCTCACTGGCCCCCTTTAGGCCGCTGGCGCAATTTCGTCTAATCAACAGCTTGCCGATGGACCCTCGGCCGCCGCATTGAATTGAAATTCTGAAGGACTCTCCCGCCATGACCGTTCGTACTCGTTTCGCTCCCAGCCCCACCGGTTATTTGCACATCGGCGGGGTGCGAACGGCGCTGTTCAACTGGCTCTTTGCCCGGCAACACGGCGGGCAATTCTTGCTGCGAATCGACGATACCGACGCCCAGCGCAACGTTTCCGAGGCCCTGCAGCCGATTCTCGACGGTTTCCGCTGGTTGGGAATCGACTGGGACGAAGGGCCCGAGGTGGGGGGCGACTACGGACCATACTTCCAATCGCAGCGGCTCGACCGCTATCAGGCCGCCGTGCAGACGCTGCTCGACAAAGGGCTCGCCTATCGCGACTTCGCCACGCCCGAAGAACTGAAAGCCGAGCGCGAAGCCGCCGAAGCGGCCAAGCGGCCGTTCCTCTATAGCCGCAAGTGGATGGCTGAGACCGACGAGCAGGCGGAGCGCTTCAAAGCCGAAGGCCGCACGCAGGTCGTGCGTCTGAAGATGCACCGCGAAGGGAAATGTGTCTTCGAAGACCTGGTGCGCGGCCACTGCGAGTTCGACTGGGACAAGGAGCAAGACCACGTCATCCAGCGCGCCGACGGCAGTTGCCTGTATCACCTGGCGAGCGTCGTCGACGACGAGGAAATGAAGATCACGCACGTCATTCGCGCGGTCGAACATCTCTCGAACACGCCGCGGCAGATCTTCATCGCCGAAGGGCTCGGCTACAAGTTGCCGGTCTACGCCCACTTGCCGTATGTCGCCGAACCGGGGAGCGCGCAGAAACTTAGTAAACGCAAGATCGCTCAGTATCTGAAGAACGCCGAGTTCAAGCGGATGTACGACCAAGGGGTCGAAATCGCCGCTCGCTGCGGCAAGGCGCTGGCTGCCGAAACTTTCAACCCGGTGATCGTCGACTTCTATCGCGAAGTCGGCTATCTGCCCGATGCGATCATCAACTACCTGATGCTGCTCGGCTGGTCGCTCGACGACAAGACCGAAGATCTGACGCGCGAGGAGATGATCAAACACTTCACGCTCGAACGCGTGACGAAATCGCCCGCCAGCTTCGATCCCAAGAAGCTTTGGGCCTTCCAGGACCGCTACATGCAGCGCGTGCCGACGAAGGAGAAGGTGCCGCGGATGATTCCGTTCCTGCAAGCGGCGGGACTCGTCAGCGATCCGGTCGATTGCGAAGTGGGACCGAAGCTGACTCGCATCGTCGAAGCGGCTGGCGATCGGCTGAAGGTGTTTGGCGACATTCTGGCCTACTCCGACTTCTTCTTCGTCTCCGACGAGGAGATGCCGTACGACGAGAAGGATTTTCAGAAGCGCGTCGCGGCGCCGGGGGCGAAGGAATTGCTTGCGAAGTTCGCCGAGCGGCTAAAAACCGTCGAGCCGTTCGAAATCGGCCCGCTCGAAGACGCGCTGAAGGCGTTTGTGGCGGAGCAGGGGATCAAGATCGGCGAAATCGTGCACGCGCTGCGCGTCGCCGTGACCGGCAAGAGCGTCGGGCCCGGCGTCTACGATTGCCTGGCGATCCTCGGCCGCGAGTCGACGCTGAAGCGGATCGAACGAGCCATTTCGCTCGTTCCGTAGCCGGCGGCTGACGTCAGACTGCAATCGTTTCTCGGGCCGCTTGGGCGCAAGCCCACGGGCGCCGCAGCCAGTGGATTCTCGGCTCCACGGGTTGCTCGCGACACCCGTGGGCTTGCGCTCGAGCGGCCTTACTGCGCGCCGTCTTCCGAGGTCGGCTTTGTCTTGGCAGAGGCCGTTCTGAGCTGCCGCTCCAGCCGCTGTAGCCAGCCGAGCACCAGGAAACCAATCAGCCCGCCGACCAAGGCAGTGCCCAAACGGCCAAAGCCGACCGCCGTTCCGGCTGCGGCGGCCATCCAAATGCCGGCTGCGGTCGTCAGGCCATGAATCTCGTTGTCCTGGGCTCGCTTGAGGATTGCCCCGGCGCCGAGAAAGCCGATGCCGGCGATGATCCCTTGGACCACCCGGCTCATGTCGGCCACTCCTTCGAGCTGCGGCACAAGGACGAAAAACGTCGCGCCGATCGTCACCAGCATATACGTCCGCAGCCCTGCCGATTTGCCCGACTGTTCTCGCTCGTAGCCGAGCATTCCGCCAATCAGCGCCGCGCACGTCAGCCGCACGGCGACATGCGTCAGCCGCCCCACGTCCTGCAGATCGGAAAAGTCCTGGGCGATCGCCTGCCAGGCGTTCAGTAGTTCGTCGTGCATGATGGTTGGTCGATTCTGCGCTCGTGGCGCCGCGACAGTTGACCCGTCCCAGGGGCGAGCTGATACTGTCGCACGTTTGGTTGTTTTCTGCCCGCCGCCTCTCCCGGTGATCTATGTGTAACATCGTTTGCCAACAACCCAAAGCCGGCCAAACGTTCCGCCGGCTGGCGAAGTCGGCCGTTTACTTCACGGCGGCGGTGGTGGCCTTGCTTTTCTCGCCGCTGGCAGAGGGGCAAGAGACGCCGGCTGGCGGGCGACGGCCGAATGTCGTCCTCATCCTGGCCGACGACAAGTAGCAACTTCACTGCGTGCGGGAAGATTTCGCCCAGTAATTGCCGCCCGTAGAGCAGAATCTACCAAAGCACACATTCGCGGCAGATTGCTTCAAATTGCGGCCGATTGAGCCATTCTGCCGGGTATTAACTACACGTTACTACAGCAGTCGGCCACTTTGCTCCGGTGCCCCGAGCCAGTATTAGCGCTCGGGGCACCGGACACCGGAATAAATCAGCGGCCGCCAGTTCGCTGCACGGTCACTGCCAGTTCACTCGCGATCAAATTTAGCAGTTGATCGACTTCCGGGCGGATATGCCGCAACCACCGAGTGAATTGGTGCAGCATCAACCCGGCTGCGATGCTCGCGGTGTAAATCGTACTGCGGGACGTGCATAAACCAGCTTGCGCTTCCGACCGTGCGAACAGGGTCGTTGGATAATAGTCTCGCCCGTCGCGATCACATGCAGTTAGCACGCGGATCACTTCGGCGAGCATCCGGCCGTCGCACCAGAACGAACAGTGAACCCCCGCGGACTTCCAGATGGCGGCACGAGCATTGATCGAATCGACGCAGCAGAAAACCGCCTGACCGATCTGGGTTGTCGGCCGATAGCGATCCTCAACGCAGGTAACTTCGACGAGCGGATCGATCTGCCAGATGGCCCCTGCTGCGGCATCGACTTTCAATGAGCCCACATCAGCGGCCAAGTAACCCTGCGTGGTGACGTTGGAAGCCTCCACCCGATCAAAATCAACGAGTTGCAAATGGCGAACGCCAATCGCCGCGAGTTGAATCGCGACTTGCCGCCCAATCGCCCCGACGCCGATCACCGTAACGGTCAGCGATTCCAGCCGCTCGCGCGGCACGAGCCCTTCTTGCCGCGCGAAGCGGTCCGTCATTCTTGGCTCCATGGTCATCCTAGTCCTCGAAAGAGGTGTTCGAACATGCCGTATTCCTCGTGGATGGGCCCCGCGCCAGCCACTGGTCGGTCAATCAGGGTCACGCAGCTCTCGTACTCCGCCGTCCAGGCATCGTGATCTGAGGCTGCGAATGGCAGCTGGTACTCAACTCTGACCGGAACCATTAATTCGCCGTCAGGTCCCGTACGAAACGCTAATCGCGCGTAGCTTCGCCCACCGCGTGCCAGAATGCACATCAGTGCCCAATCAGGCCCGGAGAAAGAACGCTTGAACGTCCGTTCATCGGTCTGACTGGGTTCCGCAGAATTCCCGGATGGGTGTGGATCCAGATTCTCGCAAACCGCTCGGAAGCAATGCCGCGATCGACTTGCTCGTCGAAGTAATCGGCCACGGCGGAATCGTCGAACGACACGGTAACTGGACCAGAGTTCTGCCTGATCAATCGGACATCTTCCACGAGCAGCAGATCATCCGCGGCTGAGATCCCAAACCCTCCAACTTCGGTCGGTCCAAGATCACGCAGGAATACCAGCTTCGCCCAGGCGTAGGGCGTGAACCGCAGTTGCTGCGATTGTCTCGCCCGTCGTCTCCTCCGGTACGTGTTGTGGTTTCTCATCTTCATCATCCTCGCTTTCGAGGCAGCTGGAACACTTCCGATCTGTAAGACACCCAGTGCAGTAGTCTTCTCCGCAATCCCGGCACGCCGAGATGCAGCTAGAGCAGTAGTCCGCGTCGCAGCCAGTGCATGCACTGCTGCAGCTGGAACAGCTCGCTTGTCCGCATGAACTGCAGCTACGTGAGCAGTCGCCGCAAAGGTCGCAGCCACACCGGCCACAGCCAAAACTCTCGTCCTCGCTGGACGACGTACCGCAGTCGCTGCAGGTCACGCCCAGCCAGTCGGAGAGTTGAACGTAGGCGCTGCGAGGGTTGTAGGTTTCCAGGATCTGGCGTACCAGGAGAAAGAAGTCCAGCAGGCGGCCTTGTTGGAGCGCCGCGCGAATCGCGACTTTCCCTTCGCCTTCGCAGAGCGAATCGTCCTGGACATGCGGATGAGAAACCGAATCGTTCGCCGCCGCAGGATTGGGCTCGAGAGCATGTACGTCGTAGGCGTGTCCCGAGAGGAGCCGCGACCAATAGAGGCGGATCTCGAACGGGCCTAGTTTCACTCCTTCCAGGCTGATCGGGTCGGTGATGACCGACAAGTGCCCTTCCCGCAGTTCTACTTGGATCTCAGCGAACTCCGAGCAAAGTGCCACTAGATCCGCGTGAATGGTCTTAGATGTGGGCAAAAAGTCGCGTGAATCGGCAACCAGATTGCTCGCGAACTTGTCGATCGCCTTCCGAAGTTCGTCAAGCCGCATACGCAGGCCGCGGACAAGGATTCGCTCGCAGTTCCAGCGGCGCTTGTTCGCCTGACACCAGAGTCGGTGTACCCGGTGAACTTCTCGCCAGCTGGGCTCGGGGGGCTCCGGACAGACCTTCATGCTCTCTCGTTCGTAAACCTCCCCGATTTTCAGAGCGGCTCGGAGCAAAGTGCGATCGGTTGATTTCGTAGTTCGCCTCCTTCCCAAAGACTGGGACAGCCGAAACTCGGCCATCCCTTCCAAACGACGACAACAGAACCTACGCCCCTTCGATCTTGGTGGGGGTGAAGCTGACTCGGTCTCCCTCGGCCAAGACCTGGTCGGGAGAGACCGGTTGGCGGTTGACGCGGATCAGGTAATCCTCGGGACGAGCCGACTTGAGCCGCTGCTCAAACAAAGCTTGAACCGTCGTGCCTTCGGCGACGTCGATGTGATCGGCGAAACCGCCACCGTCGTTGTTGATGAATAGAATCTTCATGGCGTGACTCCAACTGCTGAACTTGAAGTGAAATATAGTCGCGAATCGCACCAGGGCGACGTGATTCGTGAGACGAGTTTTTAGACGAGGTATGCGGAAGCCCAACGGCGCCGCTCCAGTTCATCCCAGTCAACGATGAGCGGCTCGCGTTCGTCCGCACACTCACCGGAGTCAACCGAAACGAGCAAGCTGCGCTGGTTATCGAAGTGCTGCTCGACATTGAACATGGCCATGCTCCGTGGGAGGACAAGAAACAAAAATAGCCCGGTCAACGCCGAGCCAATAAAAGGATCCGGTCGAAGTAGAACTGGTTTAGCCCGCTGCCAACAGATTGGCGGCGTATCGCTCAGCCGAGTTCAACGATGCGGCGCTCACGCGGCTTGTTGTCGCCCTGTAGTACACTTGCACGCGGCAAGCGTACCGAACCCAGAGCGGCTCAGCAGGCCGGAGCGCCGCCCGCCGTAAGTCCTCGTCCTCGCAGCACTCGTCGGCCCAGAACGGCAAGCGAGCGCGCAGCCGAGGCAAAATCTCACTCCAAGCGATGAGAGGCCCGGAGCAAGCTGTAACTGCGTCCAGCAAATCCTCATCCGTGAACGGCGCGGGTAAATGTGCCGCCCGCGCTCGCATCTTCAAGAGCATCTCCCGGATCAAATCGTCGCCGATCGGCGACTCAAAATCCGGGTTCGGCCCGAGACCAACTTCATGTAGCACATCGAGCGCGGGATTCGGGTGAAATGCCGGCGGTGCGTCCCGAGCTGGATTCCAGGTCGGCACACCGAGGAGCTGCGAGAAGTCCTCATAGGCGCGCAGGAAGCCAGTAGCTCCCGGGCAGAGCCGAGCGTCGAGCAACACCGCCCCGTTGGAGTCCGACGGACGCATGATCGCCTGCTCCCAGACGTCTTGCAGCAGCCGGCCAAGCAGCACTTCGCCGTTTGCGCCAAGCTGCTGCACAGGTACGCCGAGAGATTCGGCTGCAAGCGTCCGTAGGAACGGAGTGTCCTGAAAATCTGGTAGCTTGCTGGCGGCAAATTCCAGCAGAGTACGCGGGCTCATAGCTTCCCGCGGCAGCCGCCGCCGAGAAGCTACGGCGAGCTGGCAGGCTTTATCCATTCGCAGTGCGGTGTCGAGCAGGCTTGGGTTCCGCTCGGGATCAAAGACTCGCCCGCCCACTCCAGGCCGGGGACGGCGCGACAAATCCAGATGCAGACAGGAACCGCCCGACTCGTAGTCGATGAGCCCGTTGCGGCGAACGATCGCCCGATATCCCTTGAACGGGATAGTCGCCTTCGGTCTGTCCCTGTTGGTCGGGGTTTCATCGTACGAGAGCAGGAACTTAGTAGCGGTGCCTACCGGTAAGATCGTCCGGCCCTTGAAACTGCCCGTGTATCCGCCAGGCCGATAGGTGACGGCCGAGCAGTTGGAAAACGCTGAAACATCGCTGGACGCAGTCCGCTGCGCAAAATACCGGCCAACAAGCGTACGCGAGTCATAAGTGCGCGCAGCACGATCTGGGAGCATGAGCATGGACATCTCCTTCCAAAGGAAGCGGGGCGTAGCCGCGTAAGAAAGATCAGCGGTCAGCTAGGCGCCGGACGTCCGGCATCTGGCTGCGCTGCAAGAATTCGATGCGGCCAAACTTTTGCCACTCGTCCTGAGTGACGATAAGCTGGCCGCCTGGCGTGCCCCGACAAGGGCTGAAGAGCGTGAGCTTGAGGCGATCGCCGCAGCGCTCGCGTCGCTTAACGGGTTTACCTTCGAACGTGATCAGAAGAGGCAACGAAAGTTCTCGGGGGCCATCTGACGACTGTAGACCGGCCGGCCGTCATTAACCGGCATTCCCACTGCGGAGGTTCAGGTCGTAGAGCAGCTGGTCAAGCAGAACCTTGATCTGCGATCCCATGCGTGCTTGAACTCTTGCTGGCAGTTCATCGAACGATACGAATCTTCGTTCGACTTCGGCGAGTTCTAGCCGTCCACCTTCGAGGCGCTCGTCCGTATCAAGTTGCACGATCCCAAAGCCGCGGGTGGTAGTAAGCACCGCGAGGTAGGCCCGGCCTGAACCGAAATCGCTCGATTCGTAGGGCTCCGTGAGGATGATGTCCCCGCAATAAGCTGCCAGCGGGATCAGTCCCGCAGTGCCTAGGCCCATCACTTCGCTGGCCACTGGCGGGATGCGGGCCAGAGCGAATTCGTGGTCGCTCCGTAGTCGCAGGCTGAGCTCCCGCAGCACGGAAAGTCGCTGGTGATCTGTCATCGATTCTCCTTGAGTTTAGGCCGGTCACTCGGGTCGATCCGAGTACTGACCGTTAAGTGGTTCCTCAAGGGAATATGCCGTGTTTCTTGCTTCAATTAAGGCAAGCGGTGACGTACCTCTCGCATTACGGAGATCGCTTTGCGGCGGGCGAAGTGCGAGCGACGAACTCGGCGTAAGATTCGCGCCGTCCGACTTCCACCATCGCTCGTGTCGCGGCTGCCCACTGTAGCCGCCGTAAACAGTACGTGATCCCCACGAAGATACCGATGCGTATGAGCCATGAAGTAAGGACTAGACCGGCGGCGTCCGGCTGATGGGCGGGATCCGACGGGTTACTCGCCACCAGCGTTGCCCATGTTGATCTGGGAATGACCAGGAGAAGGATCCCCATCCATAGTCCGACGGTGCCCCAAATCTCAGAGCGCCGCACTGGCAGCATGTCGCCTGTGACCTTCCGCCGTAGGTAGAAGTCAACGCCTACGGCGACACAACCGAGCACGATCACCGCCGCTCCCGCGTTCGCGAAGCCCATGCTTACATCTCGCGAAAGGCCCGCGACGAGGACCACCGCCAAAACAATGATCGACATCGAACCAATCGCCCAACCGAGCCAGCGGCCAGCGAAAGCAGCACTATCAATTGGAGGTGCTGCGGTAACTTCGGCCGATTTAACCGCGCTGAGTGACGATGCGGCCGCAAGCGACCCGCATTTAGGACAGGCCGCAGCATGGCTGCTGATCGGTTGCTGACAAGTCGCACAGGCAACGAGTGTCATGGTTGCTGGCTCCCATCCTCTGCGAACTGGTCGTATTGCTCCACGGTGAAGGTCGCTGCGACTTGCTCCAGTTGGGGCCGACCTGCGTCCCAAGACCGGTCCGGCGCAGCCAGCCTGAGCAGCGCGAGCACTTTCTGGTCGCGGAGCAATTGCAGTTGAATTCGCCAAACATCATTCGTGTGTGGATTGCGGCCGGTGAGTTCCACGATTGACCGAGGCTGGCTGGCTATCAGTTGCGTTCTAGCCGGTCCAGCTTCAAAGTCTTGCCAGTGTCCATAGGACTCGCTTGCCATCCGCAAGACAGCTTGATGCAGGTCCGGCATTTCTCCTTGGATTAACTCCACCGTGACGGCCACCGCTCCTTCGGGTCCTTCGACAGCGAGGTCAACTCCTTCGCGATCGGGCCGCCGCCACCAGCCAGATGGAACCGAGAATCGCAGAAGGCCTGCGTCGCTGGTTGCTTCAACTGGCATCTCTTGCAGCTTTTGCGGGGCCGTTGGTCCGATACCATTCCCGGGCAATACTGCTGCGGTGCTTGCCGCAATGCCGAGGACGAAGAGACTGCCCGCTATGAACCGGAATTTAGGGCTATTGCGTGGTAGTCGTCCGGGGTGGAAGACGTATTTGTCCGCGAAGCAAACAACCGCCACCAGAGCGGCGATGAGCGTCGAGATACTCGCCGCTGTATACAAGTGGTCTGCCCAAGCGGACGAAATCGCCGCAGAGCCGCCCAGAGCCATCGCGCTGCCCAAGAAAAGCAAGGTCACGTCAAACCAGGGATATCGCTGGGTTGTCCCGCTAACCGCTGTCGCGACACTAGCCTGTCGGCGCTCCGCTGGCGTCGGATAACCGCAGCTAGGACATGCGGGAAGATCGGCTGTAACTTCGGCATGGCACTCCGGACATGGTGTGATTGTCATGAAATCACCTCACTCGATTTGGAGGGCGCGAGTGCCAGGGGCGGTGCGACCAAACGTCGAATCGATCGCTCTGAGGCCAAGCGGCTTGCGATATTTTGACGAACGCCGGCATGTAGACGATCGTCTGTATAGCAATCGTCTGTAGATTAAACGAGTGCATCTCTTCACGCTAGCTTGGCATGAAGAGAATCGAGAAATTGTTCGGAGAAGCGGTGCGCCGCCGTCGTCAGAAGCTGGGGCTGTCCCAGGAAGATTTCGCGGACGAAGCGGGCATCCATCGGACCTACATCAGTTCGATCGAGCTAGGTAAAGTCCAGGTCAGCATCGGTATTGCCCAGCAACTCGCTGTTGCTCTGAAAATACCCCTGAGCAAGATCTGGGCGGAAATCGAAAGCCAAGCGTGACAGCCGCCAAGTGTCAATTTGAGACGCTTGTCAGGGTAGACTCGAGAAGCTGCGCAGGTTCAGCATCGAAATGATTAGATGAGGCCGGAAGTCACCTCAACATCGCCGCGGTGCCATAAGTTGGAAGCACTATGAGCGAAGTTCTTCTCAGGCAGGCGAGGATAGCATTCATCAACCGGCTCACCCCTTCCGACTGCTGCCAGCCCGGAATCGTCGAGTTGCACGACGACCATTGCTTAGACTTCCGGTTGCGATGATATCGTCCATAACCAGCCGAGGTGCCTATCGAGAGCCAGCTCGGAGAGGCACTAAGCCCAGCTGACCTGCTAAGTACACTCACTCGCGGACTCGTCTATTCCGAATGCACAAATCGCAGCGCTTTGCCTCGAAGTTCCTCCGGACCCGTGCTGACCGCTTGAGCGACGTATACGCCTCGCGGGACCTCGGCTGGCACCTGAGTCGCTGGATCTAAGTGATCAGCCAGTGCTAGCAGTGCGACTTGATTCTCATTAGGCACACCAGCCACAGCTACGATTCCCATGCCCGTTAGTCCGGTCGTCCATTCAATGCGCTCTGGTGTATCGTGTCGCATTCCCGCCCCGGAACGAATTGCTCTGCCCAAGCTGGTTGCTTGTGCCATGCGCTCCCCTAAGGGCTCGACTCCCCACTTGTCGCAGAGATATTTTCCAACGCTCGTATGATCGAGTTGTTCCGACCAAACGCCCGCTCCCACCCATGGCGACACCAACAGCGAGGGGACCCGGACACCTAGTTGTTCGAACGAGTACTCCGCTTGGTGCCCATCCGGGCAGACGGTGGCGGGAGGCTCAACGTGGTCGTAGAACCCGCCGTGTTCGTCGTAGGTGATGACTAGAAGCGTTCTGGCCCACAGTTCCGCGTTCCCGCGAATCGCGTTGTAAACGCGGGCTATGAGTGCTTGCGCGATAGAACTGTCGTGCGGAGGATGATCATCGTTCGCGTCATCGCCGAAATACTGCGGCTCGATGAAGGTGTAGTCCGGAAACTCGTCGTGCGGTCCCGAGGCATGAACCTCGAACTCGTCAATGACGGAATAGTTCCTTCGGCTGTCTTGGGTCCAAAGGCGGGAGAGGGCGAGTGACTGGGGGAAGTCGTGGAAGTAGACCCTCCACGCTCGTCCTATCGCCGTGAGTCGGTCAAAGATTGTCTCTTGATCGAACAGTTCACTGTTAACGAAGTCAGTGCTATGCTCCGGCATCCAAGTCGTTCCGAGCGACGTGCCGGTGAGCAGGAAAAAACGATTCGCCCATGTAGGACCCGGCAGCGACGAAAACCAGTGATCGCAAATTGTGAAGTTGCGCGCAAGCTCGTGAAGCGCAGGTAACTCACCGATGTCGAAGTAGCTCATTACTTGCTGCCTCTGCTCTGGCGAACTGTCCGGATACGAGCGAACAAATTCAGCTACAAAATTGCCCGTATACTGAGCCGCCATCAGAGCGCGCGCTATTGGCGCCCGACGCCGGCGTGCACTCCACAGATCCGTCAACCAGCCAATGGGGTCTGCGTTACGAATCGCCCGAATCGCTCGTTGCCAGACTGGTCGGCGAGGATCACGGCCAGGCACAGCCGGGGCCGCGCCGATTTGTCGAAGTACCGAGGCTAGGTCATGATGCGGGTCAAGCTCGACGACTCGCGCAGCGTTGGGAATCTGAAAATAGGCTTGCCCGTTCGGATCGAAGTTCGAGCGCGCATCGGTGTCGCTGTCTATACCGTCCAAGTCCGGATACAGCCGCTGAAACGCGCCAAGCATTTGGTCGAATGAGCGGTTCTCAAGCATGAGAACGACGACGTGTTCGATCGGATCAGTGCCAGCGAGGCGATTCATAGTAGTCAGCATAGGGTAAAGCTAGATGACAACGGACTAATGCATGAAACGTCCACAGTGCCAGCTTGACAAAGCGGGCGTTGACTTGTCGCTAGCATGCGTAATTATTGCCTTTATGAGCTGCGGTACAAAGCCCCGGCTCGTCTTAGTGCAAGCGGAGTTGCTAGCAGTTTTCCCAAGGAACGGGTCTCTGCATCAGTGTAGGCGAAGCTTCGACCCCTCTGGTCGAATCCTGCCGCTCATCACACTTGCTGCTCGGAGTTGTTCAAAGAAAGGGACGGACGCTCTGATGGTACTCAAAGAATTTCGCTGCACGCGGTGTGGTAATCGGTTCGAGGTACAGTGCCTGGATCGCGAAGATCCGCGAGAACGCGATGAACCTGGCGACCCCATCCGTTGCCCAAACCCTAGCTGCCGTAGTCAATTTGTAGAGCTGATTCGCACCATTCGTCGGGGATAAAGATGGCATTGAGCGAGAACCGAGCGCTGGTAGTTGGTATCAGCAACTATCCGAGCCCGATTAAAAGACTACCGGCCGTTGCGAGCGACGTGGGTGCGATTGCGCGCGTACTACAGTCGAGGAAGGGTCTATTTCGCAGGTCTGGGACGACGGTGTTGACTGAATCGAAAGCGACAGCGGCGGCCATTCTCGCTTCAGCCGGACAGGCATTCAGCGCCGCGTCATCAGATACCGTATTCGTGTACCTAGCAGGACACGGCCAAGCTGACGGCGGCGAGTACTACTTCATTAGCCATGACACAGATCCGAAAGACGTAGCGCGCACGGCTGTTCCACTTCGCTCCATCAAGAAAATGTTCGACGAGTGCAAGAGTAAGCGTGTCTTCCTCTGGCTTGATTGCTGTCATAGCGGCGGCATCATGAGGCCGCGGTCAGGCGCGCCGGAAAACGGCAAAGCGATCCTAAAACGCACGCTGGAAGTAGTCCAGGGTGAAGGACGCATCATTATCGCCGCATGCACAGCGGAACAACTTGCCTATGAGGATCCGTCCATCGGACACGGCGTGTTCACGCACGCCCTTCTACGTGGCCTGAGAGGCGAAGCCGAATCGCACGGAGAAGTCACAGCTTCTTCGCTATACGACTTCATTGACCGAGAGATCGGCAGTTCGCGACAATGTCCGATGTTCTTTGGGCAAACGACTGGCCGTATCGTTTTGATGCAGCAAGGGACACGAAAACGTGCTGCCGGCGGTGGGGCTTCAGTAAAACGCGCAGGGAAAAAGTCAACGGGGCAGCAAGTTGGCTCATCGGGCAACTGGGTAATGTTGGGCGAACAGTTTTTTGACGCCAAACGCGTCAGCCAACGTTCAGACGGCTCGATTGAAGTAGCCATCGCGACTCGAGATGCCATCGAAGACGCTGCCGTCCGTCGATTGAAGCCACCGAATAGCTATGGGCGACATCAAGTGCCGTTCGCCCATCGCAACGACGCAGCTGAAGTCAACATCGAGAGCCTGTCGTCAGAGTCCACGAGCAAAGGACACATATGGACGCTTGAGCTGAAGCCGCTGGAATCGCAGATTGGCTACTTCACTGACGTGACGTACTCCGAAGGTGGTCGTAGCGTCACGCCGGAAGATGTGGCTGAGATGCGCACCCGCTTCATCTTGCTAAATGAGCGGCCAACGACTGTATCGTCGTCTCGGGCGATTGGTCGCAATCTGTGGGAAAACCAAGTGGTTGAGCAAAGAGGTGAGAAGATCGTCCCACCGATACCTGCTACTTTTTCAAAGCTAAAGGGCAAGGGAAAGTGGCGGGAATGGGCTCGGTTGCTCGCTATCTATCTTCTAAAAGCAACCCACACCGTCGAACACGTGGAGAAGCTGACCATTGGCGCCGCCGCGAAGGGCGCAGTGAAAGTGAGCTTCCGCGGCGTACGACACAATCGCTACAGCAATGTCGATCCCGCTGTGATCGAATGGGAAGGAATGTGTCAGCTTGAGAAGGTCCGCTGAAGCACGCGCTACTCGTCGTCACTTCGACGGCGCGCTGTCATCAGCTGGACTCGCTCGATTTCCCGGCGGTCGATTTGAAGATAAAAAAGGTCGCACGTTTCCGCCTCTAGAGGCGCATCGGAAAACCATCTGAAGGATTGGCACGTCCTCTGCGTAAATCGACTTGGCGTCGGCACATCGCTGACTGAGTAGATGTAGCAAAGGATGTGACATGAAATCGATTCTTCTGGCAACTGCTGGTGCGGTAACCCTAACTTTGGCAAGCCTCTATCCAGCCACAGCTAAGGCTCAGGGTCCCCATCACGGCCATCGCCCGCACGTTTCGCACCACTACCATCAGCAAGGGGGTTACCGCGGTTACAACTCGTACGGCTGGACCCAGCCTTACTCCGGCGGGTCGTACTATGGGGGGGGCTACTACGGTGGCGGTTATCCGGGCGGCGGCTACCGCGCGCCGCACTCGGGTTATAGTTCAGGGCACCACCATCACCGCAGTGGAATCGGGATTCACCTCGGATGGTAGTCGTCACTAGCGTAGTCCAGGCGGCGCGGAACTGCTTGCCGCCCGCCTGAACGTGAGATCTTAGTTCGCACCAGCAGCACTAGTGGTGGTGATGGTGGTGGTGATGGCCGGTCCATCCGTGATGATGATGGCCGGAGTTGTACCCGCCATGGTGATGGTGCTGCTGCGGATAGTAGTAAGTCTGCGGATAGTAGTACGACTGCTGCGGGACGTACTGCACCGGCGGTACGTAAGCCTGCTGTGTTGGCGGATAATAAGCACGGACGGGTGGGGCTTCGTCAGCTGCGAGAGCTAGGTCGCTGACTCGCACCCATCCCGACGTGGGCCTTCCCCTCATCGAAAAGCTAATCAGTGCATAGCTTCCGCTCTGATTGAAGTTGCGAACCTGAAACCGCTGGCCGCGCGCGACCACCGCAATCGGCATTTGGCCCGCCATTACATTTGCGGCTTCGCTGGTGACCACAACTGTGTCGCCCACGGAGAGCCCCTGCGCTGACAGCGGGCCAGCGACGATTACGCATAGGGCGGCGAATACAAACGGTGCTAATTTGCAGTTGATCCTAAACATGGTAACCCCCAAAGGTGAAAGGACCGTTCCTCAATCCGCATTCTAGCGGTGCTTGTATTCGCAATGCAAAACAATCCGTCCGATCACCTGCGCCCTGTGAGTGGATTGAAGAACTTACATCAACTTCAGGTCGCGGATGTCAATTGGCCTTTCCCGACGGCCCCGAACTTTGATAAATCCTCACCTGTTCGTCTCTGATCACTCCTGCATCGCCAAGGTTCCAACATGCCGTTTTTGCGATTCGCTTTCACCCTATTTGCGACGTTGCAAGTGACAGCAATGATCGCCAGCGGGCAGGAACCGCCGCTTAAGGGCCTATCGTCGCAGTTTCGCTCCGCCGCAAGCCATGTTGTGGCAGCGTCTGTATCGATCGAGATCTCACGCGGGCCTAGACAGCTTCCGAACTGGAGAGGCCAGAGCGGCCACACAAATCGCTCGGAGGAACCTGACGCGGGCTGCGGCACGGGAATCGTCATCGATTCGAAGGGGTATGTGCTCACCTGCTGCCACGTTCTGGACGGTGCCGACTACATCGCGGTTAAGCTGTCCAATGGCGTGAAATGCGAAGTGCTCGAAGTTCTGAAGGACCCGGTCACGGATCTCGCCGTTCTCAAAATAAGATGTCAAACAAAGCTGCTGGCGGCTAGATTCGGTGATTCTGATCGCCTGCAAGCTGGAGACTGGGTGCTTTCGGTTACTAGCCCCTACGGAATGCAGGAATCGATCAGTGCTGGAATTGTGAGCGCCGTCAACCGTCAGATTCCCGAGGTGCCGAGAACTCGGTTGATTCAGACAGACGCCGCGTCGAATCCCGGAAGCTCAGGCGGGCCGCTCATCAACTTGGACGGTGAAGTCATTGGAGTCTGCGAAGGTAGCTACGGACCCTGTGAAGGCTTTCACGGGATTAGCTTTGCGATCCCCGCGAACATTGCTAAACGTGTGGCGCTTGATCTGATCGCAAACGGACGGATCTCGCGGGGCTACCTTGGCTGCGGCTCACAATCCCTAACGCCTGAACTGGCGGATTCACTGGCGCTCCCGGTCGCTAGTGGCGTAATCCTCACGGATGTCTCCCCAAGCTCGCCAGCGGCGGCCGCTGGGCTGCAAGCGGGGGATGCAATTACCCATTTCGCTGGCAACCCGGTTCGTACTAACGAAGAACTGCAGATTGCAGTTGAGCAGTCGAAGGTCGGCCAAACTTATTCCGTTCGTGTGATCCGTGGCACTGAGCAACTGACTTTGGCGGCGACACCTGCGGAACTTCCAGTTTCCGCTGAGGGACCCTCGGCGGAGGCACTCGAGCCAGAACCGGAACCCGCTCTAAATGACTCGGTGCTCGGCCTACATCTCGATGAATTGCATCCAGATATCGCAACTAAAATTGGCTATTTCGACAACACTGGCGTGTTGATCACCAAAGTGGTGTCCGGCGGACTCGCGTGCGAAGAAGGGATCTGTGCAGGGATGGTGATCAAACGTCTAGGCAGCCGGCCTATACGGAACCTGCAGGACTACCAAATGGCAATGATGGGGCTATCTGCGGCCGACCACTTTGTTGCGCTGGTCTCCGCTCCAGGTGGGAGTCGGTATGTACGGTTGCGATTGCCACAGCATCCCGTTAAGCGGACACCGCTCAGCGCACGCAATGGAGCCAGGGAACCGTTGACCAGATAGTGTGATGCTGACGCGCGAGCGTTTTGTTCAGGTCCGCCAATTCGGAGATGCTGAGGCGCTGCAACTCAGCATTGCTTATTCCGCGGCTCGTCAGTGTTGTCAGCAGCTGGCTTCCGTCATTCCAAGAGAGGGCTCATGCCGGTACCAAACTCACAACGGTTCTTACTGACAGCAGTCGCGATTCTTTCGGTCTGTGGTTGGTTTATAAACAGCAAGAGCCAGGCAGAGCCACCCAGAGGCGGATTCTCTAATCCAATTGTTCAGCGAGACGAAGTAATTCGCGAACTTGCGGAAATCAAAGCTTTGCTCAAAGAGCAGAACCAAATCCTTCGATCCAATCAGCGAAAGAACTAACGAGTCCGTCGGACCTCAACGCTACCATTAAAGCGTCGGCCGACGACATCGCGAACGCCGTCGCTTCGGCTTGTGCACATTTCCGCCTATGAGTGCCTGCAGCTTTTCCGACGTGAGGTTGTCGGAGTGCCGAAACCCTCAGTTCGCAAGGCTGGATTTAAACGATGGTCAAGAACCAATCCCCGAAGATTACATCCGAGCAAAGCAAGCGGTTGGTAGAAACGCTCAGCCGCAGCGCCACAGAGTCCGGCTTCCGCAGCGACCATTGGACGTGCAGGCGCATTCTTCACGTGATCCGGTGTGACTTCGGGGTCTGCTGCGCGCCTCGGGATTTAAAGTCGTTGTTGCCAAAAGCTCTTTTCAAGGTCCGGGAGCGCATCGTTGTCTCGGTCCAGCTGGTGCAAGCGTCTGTTCCACAAGTGAAAACCATCGTGGGCGGGCGGTATCCTTCGAAAACGGACAAATCACGTGCGGCTTGAGTTGCCGTCGTTCCTTTGCGTCGTAACGTGACCGGAGTTGATTTGCAACCTTGGACCTTCCAGGCCAAAGCGATGTTCCAAGTGTGGTCTTGAGTCGCTAAACTCACGCTCGCACGCTGACGATAACAAAGAAGCTAGATACTCGGCGATCTGAGCGGCAGGACCGCTCAACGTGGAATCCTTGGATGCTGCGAATTAGCCTTTCGATTTGCCTGATGTTGATTTCGCTGGCAGGTCAGCTTTTTTGCCCGTGCGCTGTCGTGCATTCCCTCCGCACCGTTACTTGGGGCGCCAACGAGTCTGCCGCTCTATCTTGCTCGTGTTGCGATCTTGTCGGGCAGCTAGGACTTACAAAGCGACACTCTCCTCGCACACCGGCTCATTCGCCGTGCTCGTGCCCAGCTCACGGCCACCGTGTGATTGCTGTGATGCCCCACCGGGTGCAGCTTGATCATTCATGGGCTCCGGCTACGTTCGATCTTCTGCAGTTCGCTTTGCAGCCCTGTTCGCCGCAATTCACTTGGTCATGGACCAGTGGGGAAGTCGCGCGTGCAAATGCGACTACCTCACTGTTGTCACCGTCAGATCGTCTTCACATGATTTGCCTACTTCTCTGTTAGGCCGCGGCTAAGCGGGGCTCTGCCCTCGCTACATCTTCATTGAGACTAGCACCTCTGCCAGCGAGTATTTTTCGCGTCGCCAAGTCGCTCGCTAGCCGTCGGTAGCTTCTGTAGTATTCGCCCGCAGTGCCGCTTGGCGATGGTCAATCAGCTGGCTTCGGCCCTTGCCACTCACGGCGTTCCTAGTGCAGGTGCTGTGTCCCAAGCTCTTGCTGTCAACACAGCAATTCGCGACATGGTGTGAGAATCGGCTAATCCCATCCAGCTCGCAGTCATATGAGCTGCGCTGATGGGATGCCAAATTTTGGTTTTGGTCGAAGGCCTGACCTGGTTGCAACTACTACCTCGTCAGCTTGGTAAATAGAGGATGGAATGCAAAAGCTTATCGAAGGCCTGCGGTACTTCCAGGAACACGTCTTGCAAGAGCGTAGGGCGCAATTTGAGCGAAGCGTAGAGGGCCAAGACCCGCAAGCCTTGCTGATCACATGCTCCGACTCTCGCGTCCTGCCGGAGACACTCTTACAAGCTCAGCCCGGAGACCTTTTCATTTCTCGCAATGCGGGCAACTTGGTTCCGCCGCCGGAATTCGCGAGCGGTGAAGCAGCCACCGTGGCTTACGCCGTCGGAAGACTCAAAGTGACCGATGTGGTTATCTGTGGCCATTATCGCTGCGCGGCGGTGAAGGAACTCCTGGAGAAGAAAACAGACGAGGAGTCACCGGTAAATCTCTGGCTCGCTCATACCAAAGAAACGCTGACAGTTATCACTCGAGATTATCCTCATCTCGACGGTGAGGCCCGCTGGGACAAGGCGGTTGAACAAAATGTCCTCGTGCAAATGGCCAACCTGACAAAGCACCCGGTCGTCGCCGCTGGACTTGCTAGTGGCACACTCCGCTTGCACGCCTGGGTGCTGCGATTTGAGTCCTGCGAAATCCTTGCCTATGACGCCACCAGCCAGTCGTTCAAGCCGCTACTGGATGCGCCTTTGTCAGCCGAGAATGCCGCCTCGACCCGTCGCTTATGTCGTGCCCAGCCAATTGAGGAAGCGTCTGACCTGCCTGCAATTCAACGCGAATTGTCGCGCGACTGGCTAAGCGCGGTGAGCACAGATCTGCCTGCGTCGCTGGTTGTTTTCGCGGCAGCATTGCCTCTATGCATCGCTATCGCGAGGGCCAGTGGCGTCCCGACGGCCGCGGGCATAGTTACCGCCATTGTAGGCGGGATCATAGTAGGCCTACTGGGCGGAGGCGCGTTGCAGGTCAGCGGCCCCACTGCAGGTCTTGTCGTGATTCTTTTGGGCGTTTCAGATCGACTAGGCGCAGCCGGACTCAGCGTAGTCGTAGTCTTGGCTGGCTTATTCCAGGTTCTGGCAGCCTGCTTGCGCCTGGGAGACTGGTTCCGGATGTTTTCGCCGGCGGTAATCCTCGGAATGCTCGCGGGAATAGGAAGCATTTTATTCGCCCAGCAAATTCACGTCACCGTAGATGACGCGCCGGATCGCTCGCCCATTCTAAATGTCGCGAGAATCCCCGAAGCGTTTTGGAATATCCTGAAAGGTCACGATGGGCATCCGGAACACTTTGCAGCGGCTATGCTGGGCCTGCTAACGCTCGCGGGGCTGCTTCTCTGGCGACCGCTAGCCCCAAACAGGCTGAAGGTGATCCCAGCCCCTCTGTTTGCGCTTGCAGCAACAACGGTAGTCGCCGCCCTTTTCGCACTGCCGGTGCAGCGGGTGGAGTTCAATTCTCTCACTGCCTTAAGTGTGCTCGATTTCAGCATGTTGCCAGCAATGCTTCAGGAAGGGGCAATCTGGCGTATGGCGATTGCAATCGCCGTAGTCGCCAGTGCTGAATCCCTCCTTACCGCCGCGGCTGTGGACCAAATGCATACTGGGCCCAGGACTAGGTACAACCGAGAACTCGCGGCGCAGGGTATCGGCAACGGGTTGTGTGGACTAATCGGAGCATTGCCGATGGCAAGCGTAATTGTCCGTAGTTCCGCCAATGTACAGGCGGGCGCACAGACACGACTGTCAGCGGTGCTACACGGTTTCTGGCTTTTGGCCTTCGCGTTATTGCTGCCCTCCCTCCTTCGTCTCATTCCGACGGCCGCCCTGGCAGCGACGCTCGTACTCACAGGAATGAAGCTCATCAACCTTCGGGCCATCGTCGCTTTGTGGAAGGAGAGTTGGACTGAGGGCATCATCTGCCTTCTGACAGCGATAACCGTCGTCTTGGGGGATTTATTAGTCGGAGTACTCCTCGGCATTCTTCTTTCTGCGCTCAAGCTAATCGTCACGATGTCGCGGCTCCGCGTTACACACCGCCACGACATGTACTCCGGACAGACGCTTCTGGCACTCGAAGGTTCCGCGACGTTTCTTCAGCTGCCTGCGTTGGCCAATGCCCTAGAGACGGTGCCGCGTGGCACCGTCGTGCATGTGGACTGCAAAGCTCTAAATTTTATTGACCACGCATGCTTCAGCCTTCTGATGAACTGGGCACAGCGGCATAAAGCAGCGGCTGGATTGGTGGTAAACGCGCACGAAATTACGACGATATTCGAGCGCACAAAAGCTTGCCCTCCTCGGCAGAGTAGCCGGCACGTAGCTTTGGACGAGGTCATTAGTGCCCACAGCAGTGGCGAACGAACAAAAGCGGCTTGACCGAGTCGCCCATATGCACTTTGGGGGAGATTATCGGACGCCAGAAGGAAAGAGTCAAAGATGAGCGAACGCACCCGAATAGAAGTTGCGTTATTGTTGCCGGCGCTTCCCGATAGCCGAGACGCCTGCGTCAAGCGACTGACCGACCTGCTTGCTGCAAAGGAAGGAGTAGCTTCTGCGCATCTTGCGGAGAGCGAAAAGTCGCAGCCTGATCAAATCTGCATCCACTACGATCCAGCTCGACTTTCCCTCGCAGAAATCCGGGAACTGGCCAAGCGAGCGGGGGCCGAGATTGAAAGTCGGTTCGGTCATCTGGTGATGACACTTGCTCCCATGTATGCCCGGCGAGCGAGGACGCTCGAGGAAGGCTTGCGCCAGATAACTGGTGTTGTGGAGGCCGTAGCGTCACCCAGTGGGACGATCCGCATCGAGTTCGATCGCCATTTAGTCGATGAGCCTAGGTTGCGAGCGGAATTACAGAAAGTCGGTGGAAAGATCACGGAAGAACAGCAGCCGGACATGCGGGAGCCGGTTGGAGCCCGTAAAACTCCTCAATCAGACGATCATCATTCACACAGCGGCTTATTTGGAGAACGAACGGAGTTACTATTCGCTGGATTATCTGGCGCGCTGCTAACGGTCGGGTGGCTAAGTTCAGCAGTGGATATACTTCCAGCAACGGCTTGGTATTTGTATGTCGCTGCGTACTTCTTCGGAGGCTACTTCACGTTTAAAGAAGCGATTGGAAGCGTGCGTGCTGGCCGCTTCGAGATCGAATTCCTAATGCTTGCTGCTGCCATTGGCGCCGCAATCCTCGGGGAATGGGCTGAGGGTGCTTTGCTACTATTTCTTTTTAGCCTCGGTCATGCGTTGGAGCATTATGCGATGGGACGCGCCAAGCGAGCGATTGAAGCGCTCGCCGAGCTCGCGCCTCAAACGGCGCTAGTGAGGCGGGCAGATTCCATTGCGGAGGTACGTGTCGAGTCACTAGTGATCGGCGACTGTGTAATCGTTAAACCGAACGCGAAGATTCCAGCCGATGGTTTCGTAACCAAGGGGGAAAGTAGCGTCAATCAGGCGCCAATCACCGGCGAAAGCGTTCCTGTTGATAAGGCACCGGTCGCTGATCCACAAAAGGCCGCTGACAATCCAGATCGCCTGGATTCGTCGCACCGCGTCTTTACCGGCACGATCAACGGGAGCGGAGCGTTGGAGATCCAGGTTACAAAACTCTCAAAGGAAAGTACTCTGGCGCGTGTCGTGGCGATGGTGAATGAGGCTGAGACGCAAAAGTCGCCAACACAAAGATTCACCGATAGATTTGAGCGCTACTTTGTGCCGGCCGTACTAGCCATTGTGGCGTTGTCCCTCTTCGCATGGGTCATAATCGACGAGCCTTTCAGCCAGTCCTTTTATCGCGCAATGGCGGTGCTTGTTGCGGCCAGTCCATGTGCTTTGGCGATCTCCACACCCAGTGCGGTACTTAGTGGCATTGCCCGTGCGGCCCGGGGAGGTGTCCTAGTGAAAGGTGGCGGGCCTCTGGAGAATCTGGGCGTCATTCGCTCGGTGGCGTTTGACAAGACAGGCACTTTGACCGAGGGGAAGCCTCGGCTCGTCGATGTGGTTGCTTCTGGCGATGCCACTGAAGGAGAACTCCTGCAGGTGGCAGTAGCCGTTGAGGAACTCAGCGACCATCCCTTGGCAGCGGCGGTCGTACGTGGCGCCGCTGCCCGTGCGGGTAGCGACAACACAAGAGTCCATGCGCAGGGCCTAAAGAGCATCACCGGTCGGGGAGTGAGTGCGACCGTCGACGGCACGCTCGTTCACGTCGGGAAGTCGGATTTGTTTACGGAAATCGACGGGCCGCGGCTACCGAATGATCTGCGAGAGCAGGTGCAAGCTTTGGAAAGAAATGGTCGCACGACGATGATCGTCCGATCCGGTGACCGTTACTTAGGGGCCCTGGGTCTAATGGATACGCCCAGGGAGGCCGCCAAGGCCATGATCGCCAAACTGAGGGCCCTCGGTATAGAGCGGATGATTATGATTTCGGGTGACAATCAACACGTTGCGGACGCGATTGCCAAAGAAGTTGGAATTGACGAAGCATGGGGCGATTTGATGCCCGACGACAAAGTCGCGTCAATTAAAAAGCTTCGGAATGTACAACCCGTGGCCATGGTAGGCGATGGCGTAAACGATGCACCGGCAATGGCCAATGCAACGGTCGGAATCGCCATGGGCGCTGCTGGTTCGGATGTAGCGCTTGAAACTGCCGACGTTGCACTGATGGCCGATGACCTGAACCACTTGCCGTTCGCCATTGGCCTAAGCAGGCGCACTCGGCAGGTGATTCGGCAGAATCTTTGGGTTAGCCTGGGAATGGTTGCGTTTCTAATCCCGGCTACGATCTTGGGATTGCGGATCGCACCTACCGTGGCCTTGCATGAAGGCTCCACACTTCTTGTGGTTTTCAACGCACTGCGGTTACTTGCGTATCGATCACCGTAGGATCACACCTTTCAAGACGCCTGAAACTCGCCACGTCACTAAATCGTTCGAGCAATTAGACGGCTCTTCTCACCTCGTTTATGCGCGCTGGAATGATGAGTGTCACAGATGGCTTGCTAATCGCCAAATAGCAGGAAATGCTGGAACGCCCTTCGATCGTGCATTGCCGCTTGTGCGCGGCCGGACTGAACTCGAAACGGATCGTCCAAATCGGAAAGAGAGGAATCGAAATACTTTTCCAGAGCGGCTCCCATTAGCAGGCGCCGATCGCCATGCGACCGAGGAGCCGTGAACTCAAGGCGCGGGTGTTCGTCTGTATTCAAAGGAGTGTCCGGCGACATTCGCCACCACCCGGCCGAAAGATCAAACAGTTGCGTCCCATTCACCAGAAGGGGATCAGCCGTTCTCCGGTCCATTGCCGATATTCGCTGATGAACCACGGTCGGATCAACCGAGAGCGGTTTCTCAGTGCCGACCAAGGCAAGAATCGCTTGGTTGCCATCCAGTTGGCCCCACCATAACGTCGTAAACGGAAAGGTAGTCGCGAAGCTGTCTGCGATCATCTCAAAATCTTGCTTGCCGAGCTGATACAACGGCAACCACTGGCAGAACAGGCCACGGTCGGTGAGGCGGCTACGGGCAACTTCATAATGATCCACGGTGTAGAGATAGCCTGACTGGCTTTCCCAAGGTACGAATAAATCCGAAATAATTACATCGTATTGGGCCGTCGTTTTCCGGAGGAAATGACGTGCGTCGTCAACCTCGATGGTGGCTCGGGGGTCGTCAAAAATCTCCGAGTTGTGCTCTCCCAGCCGCCGAGCTGCTTCGACTACTTCGGGCACGAGTTCGACAATTGTGACGCGCTGAACGCCGTCAAATTGCAGGGCGCCCGCCGCAGTGATTCCTGTGCCCTGTCCCAGCAGTAATACATTCTTCGGTTGGGGGTGGAGCAGCAGTGGTATGTGAGCCTGTCGCCGTTCCCGAACGTGCCGAGCGCCTGTCGCTCCGAGCCGGTAGTGAAGGTTCTGGCGAATTTTCAACTCGCCTGTGTCACGATCACGGACTAAATCGATCCAGCCGTGTCGTGATTCCCAGCGACGCACAATCGCTTCCTGCCGAAGTGATGCGGGCTGTAGCCATTCTCGGAGGACCGACCACGAGGTTAAGGCAAAGACCAGAATGGAAAAAGCGGTGAGTGCCGCCATGCCTCGTTGTTTCAGTCTATAGAACTCAGTAGCCGAGATCACTGCAAACAATGTGCAAACGACGATGAACGATCCCCAAAGTCCAAACCATGGAAGGAGCAGGCCGCCAGCGGCTACCGAGCCCGCCGCCGCACCGAGTGAATTCAGCATGCCCAGTCGTCCAACCTGCGCAGCTGCATCGGTCGTTGTCCCCGGAGCCGTCCAAAGCAGCGGCAACAGAGTACCGCAGACGGTGCCGAATGGGACCACAACAACACCTACGAGCACCGCTGATTGCCCTAAGTAAGCCGCGAACGAGCCGGTGCTCACCATGTACTCAAGTCCGGTGGTTGTCAGAAACACGAAGAGTGAGGCAAGCACGGCGAATGAACTCATTAGGGCCATCCAAGGCAGAAGGGCCTTAGCGGCAATTAATCGCGACAGCCAACCCGCGAACGCAGCGCCGATTGCAAGAGCCGCGAGAAAGGCGGCCGCTACAGCGCCGAAGGTATAAGTACTGTTATGGAAAACAAGCGAGAACAAGCGAAGGTACAGCACCTGGCACGCCAGTGTGCCAAAGCCAAACAATGCTGCATAGACGCCTGGTACTCGGTCGCTAGTGTGAGACTGTCCGCTTTTCAAAATCCGCGCAGGATCCGTCCTGTTCAACTCGGCGAGGTCGGACTCCTGGTTCAAACGCCCCGTTCCATAAATAGCAAGCACAATGACCCCGATCAGACCTGCGGTGGCTGATACGACGGCGGCGAGATAACTGCTGCCAACAATGCCAACTTCGACCAGCAGAGTGAGTGTTGCGCTTGCAACTCCGAGAAATGCACCCGCCAAGTTCCACCCATATGCCGTCACGATACGGCGTTTATCGCTGCGAGAGAGAAAGGCGGCCATTGTCGGCAAGGTGAGTCCAAGCGCGACCGCGCCTGGCAGCAGCAAAACGAAACAAAATCCAGTATGAAGCGCTGAGGTTAATTGGCTCGGAGAACCGCTTGAGCCAATGTAATCTTGGGCGAGCTGAAGCGCCTGTGGGATGAGCATGGCCCAGAGCGCTACTGCAAATTCCGCAAGTGAATACCCAAGTAGTGGCGAAACGTGGCGCGTAAGTCGGGCGCCTTGGCCGTACCCAACCGACATGCCTAGGAACAAGCTGCCCAGCACGACGCCCGCTGCATGTGGTGTGTGGCCGAGCAATTGCCCAAGCTGTCTGGACCATGACAACTCGTAAACTAGAGCCGCAAATCCCGACAGAAAAAACGCAAAATTGCAGATGCCTGTTACCCAGGATGACGGCATTGATCTACGTACTCCACTTTCCTTGGCATTGATGGGATTCACGGGGTCTTGTTAGCGTACCCCCGCCTCTCTCGTAAGCTGGTCACGTAGAGGAAACGATCGCTTACAACAGTTACTTGTCGGGAATTGTCGCAGTCACTTCCTACGGATCGGCACTTTGCCAAACCAGCCGTTTAGCTCTCTATGCCGTCCAGGACCAGCACCAGCGCTACTTTGCCGATCAATTGAAGGCCGCGGCGGCGGATTTGTGTTTAAAGCTGAATCCTGGGCTCATACCTAAAAGGGCGATTTTGCCAGCAAGGTCCGCCGTGGCTAGTACCGTGTAGCCAAGGCCATGCGTAGGTCGATAGATCCGATAGGCGCGTCCCTTTAGGTGAGAAATTCCCGCCGCAAGATCACTCTGGATGTCGCAGGAGCGCAGCTAAGCTGTTTTCAAGGAGGATGTAGATGCCTGTTACCGCTAAACGCCTTGCCCGTGCGATCTTTGGTTTCGGTGCTGTGTCTACCATCTGGCTGGGGACTCACGGTCCGGTGTTGGCCTGCGACGGCTGTGCAACCGGGTCGAGGCCGTCCGCTTCGCCGCCAAGTCGTGCAGCGTCCGACCGCGACATGGTCCGCCCGCAACTCCGTCTCCAGGATGAGCCACTAAACCCGCAATTCGGCGGCCAGGTGTTGAGCAGTCGGTGGCACTATTTTGAGACTGTCTTCCGTCGTGATGAAATCCGCGTTTACGTCTACTCTCCGTCTCGGCGTCCAATCAATGCGTGGAAGGCGAAAGGCACCGCCACACTTAAGGTAGCCAGTAGCGGCCAGACACTTGTACTACCGGTTCAGGCTGCTATGGACTCCGGCACCGCCTATCTGAAAGCGGTGGTTGACTTAGGCCGTATTGAAAACGGGGATCTCACAGTAACTTTCGATCTTCAGGATTTGCCCTTCCGCGAAGAAAATACCGTCCGCTTCGCTCAGACGTGCTTGTTCACCGAGACGATTGCTGAAAACGAACCAGCACCCGCTGCCGAATCCCAAGCCAGTCCAGTTGGCTCGCATCCTCAATTTGTTTCAACGGGCAACTTCCCTTCGAACTCGCCACCAGCTACGAGAGGACAACAGGGAAGCGTGGCAGTAGCCATCTGCACCGAGGATGATCGTCCGGCAGTAATGGCACAGGGGCGGTGCCTTGTATCTGGGCAGCTCTTGGGGGGCCCGTCAGCGCCGATCAAGTTGACGAGCGACGGCCAGGTCGTTTTTGTTTGCTGCCGTAGCTGTGTTCCTCATGTCCTGCAGGACCCTGCTCGTTACTTTGGCGTCCAGGGTCAAGGACCACTTGAACCGAACGGGGCTCAAATCACGCGAGCGCCTGAGTTTTACCCAGTTACTTCCAGCGTTTCCTTTTCCGCAGGATCAAGATAGTTGTTGCTGCCGCCCGCGAATACTCAAGCGAACGAACTTTATCGACTTGAAACTTGCAGGCGCAGTACGCGTCAAGGATTGATTCCAGCGATCCAGTATCGGAGTCGCTGGTCCAGCGAGAACGCGGGTCGATAACGACCACCAAGGAAGTCCGCGTAGCGATTCGCTGGACACAGTTGGCTAGGCCGGATACTGCTCGTTCGTAGCTGCTGGCTAGGCTAACGACCAAACCCGTCGCCTGGGTCAGGACCGACCCGTAGGAGTTGGCTTCTCCTTTAGGCGCGAGCGGGCAAAAAGGGCAGCTGCTGCCTCCAAAAGCGTCGCATGGCTGTGACGCTGCTCTCAGGCCACAAACTTCGAATTCCGCCGACATATCTCTTAGACTGCAACCAACCGTTGTTGCACTGGCCGGCGAAAAATCGTACCTGAGCATTGTGCACAATTGCTGCGCCCAATCGTCAGTGAGGCCATCGGTCGCAGCCTCTTTTGACGGCGCACACCATGCAGGTAAAACGGCGGGTGCCACTTCCAATCCCTGCCAGAGTGATTGCCAGCTGTCCTTGGCTATCCCAAACATATGGTTCCGTGTTGCAAGCTGTAGAGCGATGCGGAAGCGTCGGCCGGATCATCCCGTTACCTACCTGGGCTCCTCGGCAACGAAGCGAGAGTGCCGTTTAAGCAGGCGAGATAAGCGTCGTCCGCGTTCCGTTCCAAGTTGCGATTGCGGGCACAATCGCGGAGTGGCTCTAACACTGTCACTCCCTCGGCGCGGGATGCCGAGGAAGTGACAAGTGCCGAGCTAGGCGACTGCCGTGTCAGCCTAGTGCTTCGCTTCTTCGTGATCGTGATGCTCCAGTTGGCCGGTGTAAGGCTTTCCGTTGATCGTGATGTTCAACTCACCCTTCATGCCTTCCATCTCAAGCGACTCGTGCAAATTCTTGTCCGTCGTTGCGAACCGAGACGACTGTCCCTGCGGATCTGTAGGCTGAGGAGTCGCTTGCAGGGTGTACTGGCTTGGCTTGCCGCCCGCTACGACGTTGACCGTGAGCTCGGTTTCAGCCACCGGAACGGCTTCTTTCGCGGCACCGTCGAGCAGATAGATGGCTACCTCGGAGGTCGCTTCATCATGGGTTAATTCCGCGTGGTATTCTTCCTTCCCGAGTTCGATTAGATGGCCCTTGTGCGGACCCTCTTCCGGGTGTTCGCCCTCTGCATGGGAGCCGCCTTCCTCATGCCCCTTCTCGCCAGCTGGATGGTCCTCAGGTGCGCTCGTGGATTCTTTGTTACAGCCGCTCTGAACGCCGACCGCTGCAGCCAACACGATTGCAAATAACGCTCGAAACAATACTCGCATGACGCATTTCCTTGATACAAAGGGTCTCATCCGTCCCGATGTGGGATGAATGCTTTTCCACGTATGCTAAGCGCAAGCGGCTGTATGTCGCCGGTTTGTGCTGCCTGCCAGATCTGGGAGCCTGCGACCACGCAAGTTTCGTCAAGGGTGAGTTGGATCGAGCCCCTGCGGTAGTCGGGGCTTACTCCGGCAATACCGTTAATGCGTTTCAGGCGTTCTACCATGGGCTTTGCCACCACAGGACAGCACATGCCGTCTACAAGGAGGGTGCCAGAGCGGTCCGGTATCCGTCGCCATTTGGAGTTGGCCAAGCGCATTCCTAGGTATGGAATCGCAAAGGTCATGACGATCAGAAGAAGGAAGTCTCGCAGGGACGTCAGCACCTGCGACTCCTTAATAATATGCATCACACCGCCCCCCATTGCGGCGATACCGTTGCACCGCCCACGAGGCGATGCAACGGTTCGACTGGTAACGCTTAGCGGTTGGGCTTCTGATTCCAAACACCTTCCGCTGTGGCTAAGCGGTAGGGGCCGAGATTCAGTCGCTCTACCGATTCCCAGATGGCCTTTGGCGACGAATCGGGGTGTGACACAATGGTGAGGGTGTACGCCTTGTGATCGGGCACTACGCGCTGCACTCCCGGCACTTGCATCAGTGCTGCCGTTGCTGGCTTCGATTCCTTCGCACAGCAAAGCTTCCGGACCGTCAAGACGGACGTTGTCGGGCGGACTGGCTCTTGTCCGTTCGTCAGCATGGCTGAAAAGACGGACAGCCCAAGCAGTACGGCAATCGTGCTCAAGCGTTTCACGAGGTGTTGCATAGTCAAACTCCTTTCGAGGGACAAACTATCGGGTGGCGGCAACCGTGCTGCCCCCGGGTGATCTGTTATCGCTGCTTACTCCAGCCGACGAGGCCTGGGGTTGCTGGGGATGTGGCGTAACATAGTCTTCTTCCAGGTCGTCGCCTTCTTCCATCTCGTGCAGATGCTTTTCCGCCTGCTGGCGACCGAAGCACCAGAATAGGGCCGGGTGGACAAAGAAATCGAGCAGCGTCGAGCTGATTAAGCCGCCTAGAATGACCGTTGCGACCGGATACAGGATCTCTTTGCCGGGTTCCCCCGCGGCAAGCACGAGCGGAATCAAGGCAATCCCTGCGGTTAGAGCAGTCATCAGCATTGGAGCGAGCCGTTCCTTTCCAGCTCGTTCAATCATTTCTGGTGTGAACTTCTCGCCTTCATATTGCACGAGGTGTAGGTAATGGGCGATTAGCAGAATCCCATTGCGCGACGCGATGCCTGATAGCGATATAAAACCGACCATGCTGGCAACCGTGAGCGACTGCCCGGTGACGACGAGTGCCGCCACGGCGCCGATGGCCGCCATGGGAAGTGCCGAAAGCACCTGTAGGGCGAGGTTTGTGGACCGGAAGAGGGTGTACAGGGCCAGGAACATCGCGGCGAGCGAAATCAAACTGAGTAGTAGGATTGTGCGAGTCGCATTTTTGGCACTTTCGAATTGCCCTCCGTACTCAATGAAATAACCAGTGGGAAGTTTCTCCTGGATGGGCTTGAGTCGCTGCTGAATGTCGGTCACTACGCTGTTCAAATCGCGGCCAGCAGTGTTGCACTGGATGATGATTCGTCGGCGTACGTTCTCTCGGTTCACTGTGTTAGGGCCGCTGCCCGACTGAATGTCCGCGACGGCATCGAGCGGAATCTGACCGCCGGCTGGCGTATTTAGAGTCAGTCGCCGAAGTTTCGCCAGGTCTGTCCTAAACTGCTCATCCATCCGCACCACGAGGTCGAATTTCCGCTCCCCGAGCACAACCTCGGACACGGTTCGCCCATTCATGGCAGTTTCGATGAACTCGTTGACATAAGCTGCTGTGAGGCCGTACCGAGCCAGGGCGTGGCGGTTGAGCCGAATCTGAAGTTGCGGGATTTCAACCTGCTGCTCGACCATTAAGTCCTTTACTCCGGGCACTCCCTCCATCGCGGACTTCATCTCGTTCGCAGTCCGTCGAAGAACCTCGAGGTCATCGCCATACAACTTGATACCGACTTGCGCCTTGACACCGGACAGCATGTGCGAGATGAGATGTGCGAGGGGCTGCTCAGCTGCGATGACAACGCCGGGCACCTGAGTCAGTTCCTCACGAATCTCCTCCAGAATCTCTTCTCGGCTGCGTTCCGATTCCGGGTCGAAGCTGATGATGATCTCAGAGACATTCACACCTTCTGCATGTTCGTCAAGTTCGGCCCGCCCGGTGCGGCGTCCAAAAGCGGTAACGCCCTCGATCTTCCCGATTCGCTCGTCCACCATCGCCGCGATTCGGTCGGATGTTTCGAGGCTGGTCCCGGGAGGCAAGAGCGCGTTGACTTGCACGCTACCTTCGTTGAAGGGAGGCAGAAAATCTCGGCCTAATTGCATAACTACGAATACGCTCAGCGCGACTGCAATCGACACTGAGCCGAGGATCGGCACCGGGTGTTTAACGCTGAAACGAATCGCAAACCCTGCGACCCACTTGAGGAAACGCAGTAGAAAGCCATCAGTCTCATGCTCCATGAACTTGGCCTGTGGCAGTAGCCAGTACGAGAGGACTGGAGTGACGGTTAGCGACACGAGCAGCGATGCGATGATGGAGACAATGTAAGCCACTCCTAGCGGCGTAAAGAGTCGACCCTCCATCCCCCCGAGTGCAAATAGTGGAACGAACACAAGCACGACGAGAATGGTGCTAAAGACGATCGAATTGCGCACTTCGCTGCTGGCTTCGTAAACGACTCTCAAAGCGGATTTTGGATTGGCGGCGTGCTTGTTCTCCCGCAGTCGCCGAAAGATGTTCTCGACATCCACGATCGCATCATCGACAAGCTCGCCGATCGCAACTGCGAGGCCTCCTAGAGTCATCGTGTTGATTGACATGTCAAACCACTTGAACACCAGACCGGTCACGACGATCGAGAGCGGGATGGCGGTCAAGGTGATGAAGGTCGTGCGGAAGTTCAAAAGGAACAGGAAGAGTACGATGACAACTAGGATGCCGCCGTCTCGCAGCGCCTCAATCACATTGTCAATGCTCAGATCGATAAACGTGCGCTGCTGGTAAATGTCCGAAATGATGACGATATCGTCTGGTAGGGAGGGTTCAAGTTCCTCGAGGGCGCGAATGACATTGTCGGTTAGTACGCGGGTGTCGGCCCCTGGTTGCTTCGAGATAGTGAGCATGACAGCAGGCGAACCATTCACCGCAGCTTCACCGCGGCGCACCTGGGCCGCTTCCGCAACTCGAGCAACCTGGCTAAGCAGCACGGGGCGCTCGCCGGTCGCCTTTACAACGACATCTTCAAGTTGCTTGACGTCTTGGATCCGCCCAATCGAGCGCACGAGCTGCTCTTTACCACCTTCATCGAGATAGCCGCCCGTAGCGTTTTCATTGCTCGCAGATACGGCTTGTTCGACGTCTTCGAGCGTCACGTCAAATTTCAAAAGATCTTCGGGGTTTACCAGCACTTGATATTGCTTGCGGCCACCACCCATGGTGACGACCTGAGCCACGCCTGGAATGGTTAGCAGTCGCTGCCGGACCACCCAGTCGGCCAGTGTTCGGACCTCGATCGGCGGCGTCTTGTTCTCTTTGCTGTACATGCCGACGAGCATGATCTGTCCCATCACCGACGAAATGGGAGCCATCTGCGGCCGAATGCCCTCCGGCAAACGGTCGGCAGCAAGCGCAAGCTTCTCGGCCACGATTTGGCGGTCGACATAGATGTCCGTTCCCCAGGCAAATTCGACGTAGATCACCGACAGCCCAACACCAGAGGAACTACGAACCGCCTCGACACCAGTTGCTCCGTTGAGCGACGATTCGAGTGGAAAGGTGATGAGGGTTTCGACTTCCTCCGGAGCCAGACCAGGAGCTTCCGTCATGATCGTAACGCGTGGCCGATTCAAATCGGGAAAAACGTCGATCGGCAGGTTGTAAAGCTCATAACCACCGTAGAACAGCACGACCAGCGCAAGGGCGATGGTCACCAGCCGGTAGCGAAGCGAAAGTTTGATAATGGCGTTTAACATGTGCGGCAGCGCATTCGTGTCAGGCGATGGTTAGGAGCGTGACTCAGTGGTTGTGACCGGCATGTGGGTCAGGTGCACCACCGGCTTTATTCTTCAGAGCAATTTGCAGCTGCTGAGCACCAGTCACGGCAACCCAGCTTCCTGGAAAGAGTGAACCATCGTTGGCGATGACCGCCCATTGCGGATCGCGAAACTCGACATGTACCGGTTTTCGATCGAAGTGATCGCCGTTTGGAGTGAAAACGTAATTTTCGGCGCCGTCCTGTGCGACCGCGTCGAGGGGCAGAACGATGCGATCCGGCCATTCATTGACCGGAACCTGGATCTGTACACGCTGTCCAGGTTTAAAACGCCAGGAAATGAAACGCCGCCCCTGGTCGTCCTTCACGTCACGCATCAATTCATTAGGTAAGGCCACGTAGAAATTAAGCGTACGTGTTTCCGGGTTGACTTTGGCAGCGACGTAACGAAGGCTCAAGTTAGCAACTAGCCGATCCGCATCGCTCTCTGACTCAAGGATTAGCGAGACGGGACGTCCTTCACCCGATGCGCGACTGATGGTTGGCAGGTCGTTTTCGAAAGCGTTCCCTTCCACATACAACTGCGCATGGTTAGCCAGGACGGCAAGCGTCGACCCTACGGCCACGCTTTGACCGCGCGTTACTTGCAGATCCTGAACTTGGAAAATGGGACTATCTTTGGAGTCATCGGTGGGAGTGCGGACCGTAACTTCGGAGACCAGCGTGCCCTCGTTTAGTATTCCATCAACTTCGCTTGAGCTGAGTCCATGCAGCAACAAAGCCTGCTTCTGCGACCCGAGAAGCGCTTCCTGCTTTTGCCGCTCATACTGTCGCTCCAACAATGTCTTTCTTGCGATGGCGCCATCGGCGGTGACGGCTTCGAGTCGCTTTATTTCGCGCCCCGTGACGCGTAGTTCTTCTGCGGTCCGGAGCAGATCCGCTTGGAGCTGAACGAGGTCCTCGTCCGTGAGGCGGATGTCAAAGAGGCGCTCACCCGGAGCAACCGAAGCGCCCTGCACCGTGTAAATCCTACTTACAACACCCGTCATCGGCGCTGTGACTTCAAGCGTAGATTGCCCGGGCACCTCTTCCACCACTCCAGGAATGGATACGGTTTCCACAAACGGCTTCAGTTGAACTTTAGCGAGCGTGAGCCCGATGTTTTTGCGGCCCTGCTCACTCAGTTCGATAGAGTTCGTTTCGTCGTGCCCGGCATGAGCGTGGTCATGGCCGTCTTCCTCTGCGTGGGCCTGCGGTTCCGCAGCGGGCTCTGCTGGAGAGTTTTTTAGTCCAATGAACTGCTTGGCTTGGGGCAGCCAGGCTTCCCGAGAAACGAAGCCTCCCGCGATCGCCGCGACTAGCACCGCAGAGCCAATCCATGGGATGAACCGAGACCAAGACGAACGAATTGTACGAGCAGCCTGTGACACCGAAATGCTCCTTGCCGGAGAAGGAATCTGCTAAATCACGGTCGCGCCGAGGCAACGGCAGTTGCTAAAAGACGGCTAGACCGGCAAGGAGAGACTCAGTTGCGCAAGACGCAATAGAGTACTGAGAGCGATACGTCGTCGTGGACGGCGCCTAGTGCCAGGGTGGCGTGGAATTCAGCCGAGCGGAATATTACTTCGGCTTGAAGGGGTACGATGAACAGCGCTGCCTGATCGTCGTCGAGTGATGGAGCGTCGACCTTAACAACGGCGAAATCACAGGACTCGTCTTCGCAGGGGAGTTCTGGCCCGTCCGTCGGCGACTCGCTCTGGGACTCGTGGTGATGACAGCAGTGATTCGACGCGTGCGAAACCTCCACTGGTGAGGACGTCGTCTCCGCTGCCCTTACATGGTGCGCATGACAGCCCAACAGCACGTGCAAAAGCACGCTGAAGGCGGTCAAGTTGGAGACTAGGGCACGCATCATCAGGTTTCTCGGCAGTAATTCTTTCAGCTGAAGTTAATTTAGTCAACGCCAAGGACCACAGGGAATTCAGGTCACAACAGCTATTTATCGATTTTGCAGACTGTCAGACAGTAAAAATCCTTCTAGCTGCGCAGCGCTTTCCCGGAGATCGCGCAGCGCCTGCAAATAGTTCAGCTGCGTCTGTGAATACGTTCGTTGAACGGTAAGGAGGTTCACAAAGCCCACTTCACCCGCGCCATAACTGCGTCGAGTTAAGTCAAGTGATTCCTGAGCAGCCGGAAGAATCGCCTCTTGATATCTCCTGACTTGGTTGGAGGCGTTGGAGTACCGCTCGAAGACGGGCCCCAGGCGGTTCTGCAGATCGAGTTCAGTCTGCTCCACGGCACGTTCGGCGGCAGTCACTTCTCCTTGTGCCTGAACAATGCCGCCCTGGTTCCTATTCCATAATGGGAGCGGTACTCCGATCATTACGTTTGCGTCAGGCTTCCCACCAATCCCGTTGTCGATCACGTTAACCATGCCTTGCAAAGTAACATTCGGAACGCTTTCGACGCGGGCTCGCTCCAGGGCCCAGCGGGAACGTTCGACGTTGGCAATCGCGGTTGCAACTTCAGGACTACCGGTAACCAATCGACCAAGCACATCACCGAATTCCATACGTGGGAGATCAGCCGCAGGGTCCCCTGGAAGAATGTGAATCGGCATGCCTGGTTGCCCGGCGACGGTGACTAATGACTGCCAGGCAGTGGCACGTCGATTTCTGGCATTGATCGCCAGAATCCGAGTGTTCTCGATTTCAATTTGTGCCTGGAGAACGTCCGGCCGACCCACTTCCTGGGCTCGAAGTAGTTGGTTCGTCACGTCGACGCTTTGTTCGGCGATCCCTACCAATTGACGAGTGAGCTGCTCCTGCTGCTGCGCGATGAGCACATTGTAGTAGGCGATACGCACATCGGTGAGCACGCGCTGCTGCTGAGTCGCCAGATTCCGCTCGGCACGCGCTACTTCTTGGGCTGCGACCTCACGGTTAAGCCGGAGCTTACCGCCGCGAACAAACTCCTGCTCAGCGAAAACACCATGTTGTTCAGCCAGACCGCCACTACCAAGCTGCTGGCCTTCGTAGCCGACAGTCGGATTGGGCTTCAGACCAACTTGGACCCAGTTACCGCGTGCAGCCTGAACGAGTGCCGAAGCTCGGGCAATCGAAGGATTCGATGAGAGGGCCATACCCTCGAAGTCAGCAAGGGATGGCCCGACTGCAGCGTGCACGTCAGGTGGGGGTACGGGCACCGGGAGAATCTCCGCATTCGCTGGCCCGGTTGGTTCCACATGTTGGACAGGTACGTTGCTCGTGAGCGGCCGCAACGACTGCTGGAGCGGAACGAGGCCTCCCGGCCCGCCTTGCGATGCTGGGGTAGTGGCTTCCTGGCGGATGGGCACCAGTGGACCTGGTTCGAGGCGCATTGGCGTCGTCTGTGCAGTCGCAAACGTATATGAACCGGCTATCAGCACCGCCGTTAGCATTAGCAATCGCAGTTTCTGACACATAGGAGCCTCCTTGCCCCAGGGGATGCCGTTTGGCTAGGTATAGTATTTTTTCGGCAGACCGCATCGTCTCAGGCCTGTCGAAGTGCAGTAACAATGTTGGCTTGTGCAGCTTGCCACCCCGGGATGATTCCCGCTAGCACGCCTACAATAAGCGACACAACTGCACCTGTGACCGCAAGCTCGACTGACGGAGTAAACGCAATTGTCACCCCTTCGGCACCAACCGAAAATCCGCCAAGTCCAAGGAGCAGCAGCGCTAGGCCAATGCCCACCGTGCCTCCGATGATGCTCTGGATGATGCTCTCCACAATTACCAGGCGAAACACGCGGAACGGCCGCACACCAAGCGTCTGCAGAACCGCATGCTCCTTCACACGATCCTGCACCGCCATGACAGTCGTTGTGCTGACCAGCGCCAGAACAAGCCCGACGCAGGCATAGCCGAGGTAATGGGCGAATCCAATGAGTTCAGCAAGATCGGAGAGCGTGTCGCGCTGAAAGATTCCTTTCGAGCGTGTTGTCGTTGCCACTGGCCCGCTGTGAAACGCCTCATCGATTCGGGATGACACGTTATCCGGACTGGCCGAATCATCCAGCAGGACTTCAAGCTGTGTCACCGTGCCCACCGAATTCTTGCCTTGCGAACGCTGCAGGAAATCCAGGTGCGTGTAGATGAAGTTGTCTTCTGAGGGTACCGAGGAGCGAAACGTGCCGACGACATTCACGGTCACTTCGCCAATTGTGAACTTCTGGCCGACCTTGAGATTCCGTCTGGCCGCCACTGACTGTCCAACCAGGGCCGCATCGGTACGCCCGTCGAAGTCAGCCCAGCCGCCGCTAAGCAGAGTTAGTTCACGAACGGAACGAAGCTGATCTGCGGGCATGCCCTGGAACACAATCACGTCAAGGCTTGCCCGGCAGTTGTTCGTAAAGACCTTGATTGGAACAACGTTTTTCACGCCCGGAAGCTTGGAGACGGTGCGTGCATAGTCTTCCGGGAGCTTGCTGCTCTGCGGACAGAAGCGGTTCTCTTGGAACACTACGAGTGTTCGCTCGGACTGTTTGTCCTGAGTGAGCCGCTCGAGCCCGCCCTGAACCGCGCCAACGAAGCAAAACACAAACAGCGCCACGGCTGAACCACTGACCGTCAGGATAGTACGTCCCCGGTATCGCCAAAGGCCTTTAAGCACATAAGGTGCGAATTTGAACATGACCTTAGGCCCTTTGCTCATGCATAGTTGGGGAAACGACCGAGACTTCTCGTCCCTTTTCAATCAGCTTTCCTCGCTCCAGCCGCAACTGCCGAGGCGCCAGCGCCCCCACCTTCGCGTCGTGAGTTACCAGCAGCATGGTCATGCCCAGCTCAGAGTTGAGCCGCTGGACTAGATCGAGGATTTGCTCCGTTGTCGTACCATCCAAGTCACCAGTGGGTTCGTCGCCGACAATGATCGTCGGATTGGCCACAATGGACCGTGCGATGCCAACACGCTGCTCCTGACCGCCTGACAACTGTCGCGGATAATGGTGCGCGCGATCCAGCAGGCTCACGGCCTCCAAGGCAATTTGCACCCGCTTATGTCGCTCCGCACTCGACATCGGGAGAAGTAGAAGCGGCAGCTCGATGTTCTCATAAGCGGTGAGCACCGGTACCAGATTGTGCATTTGAAAAATGTAGCCGATATTCGCGGCGCGCCAGTCAGCGAGTTTGCCGCGGGAGAGTTTCGTGATGTCAGTCCCTTGCACGTTGATGGCGCCAGAGGTCGGACGATCAATGCCTGCCACCGCGTTGAGCAAGGTGCTCTTTCCAGAGCCGCTTGCTCCCATAAGTGTGACAAAATCTCCCTGCTCGATGTCTAAATCGACGGAGTCGAGCGGTGTGATGACTTCGTCGCCCTTGCGAAACTGCTTGGTGAGTCCGCGAATTTCTACCAGAGCCATTTAACATTCCTTACTATCGTGTTTGTTGGTTGGGCGCCGTCGCACTCTGCTGCGCTAGACTGGTGCCGGCACGACCGGCGGCGGCATCGAGACCACGGACCCGAATGCGATCGCCATCGGAAAGTGATTCGCGGCCCGTCGTAATCAGCTTATCAAGCGCTGTCAGGCCGCTGGTAACCTCTACGAGTTGCTCGGTACCGGCTTGCCCTAGCTGCACCGCCTGCCGACGGGCAACTCCACGTTGCTGATCAGCTATCCAGACGTCCGTTCCGCTTTCAGCACGATTTACAAGTTCCTTGGGCACGAGCAATCGCAGCGGTTCCTCAGACTCATCTGATTTGTCGCCGGGCAACTGAGGAGCAAGGAACGTGACTTGGACTAGCATTTCGGGCTTGATGATCGGCGGCGGGTCGTGGATCAGGACCTTCACTTGCAAGGTGTTTTTCTGGATATCCGCTTGGGATGTCACGGCAATCACTTCACCGGCAAGAGCTTCTTTGGACGATGCGGTTGAGATCTGTACCGGCTGACCAACTAGCACCTGCGGAACATCTTCCAGGCGTACATCCGCCCGCACCTGCAGTCGTTTTGGGTCGTACAGGCTGACAACGGTGCTGGAATCCCTTTCGGTTGCCGCCGTTAACCCAACAAGCCGACGACCCGGCTGGGCGTTCAGGGCGAGCACCTTACCAGCGATTGGAGAGCGAACGGTCATTCGCTCAAGCCGTAGTTCCGCTGCATCGACGGAGAGCTTAGCGCGCTTTACCCTGGCTTCGGCTGCTTTCACGGCAGCTTTCGCCTCATCCACCCTTCGGTGCTCCTCATTCTTAAATTCAAGCTGCCGGCTCAAGGCGTCGCACTTGCGCTTCCACGCCGATGCTTCGGCTTCCAAGCTCGGTCCTCGCTGCTTGAGTTCACCAATTGCCGCAGTCGCTTCGTCGAATTCCCGCTGCGCGGTCTGGATGGATCGGCCGGGGATTGCCGCTGCTGCACTGCGTTTGCCATCCAAAGTCTGGCTGGCCAATTGCAAGCGAGCTTCGGCGGCGGTGATGAGAAACGGTAGGTTCTTCAACTCTGTCGTGAGTTTTGCAAGTTCAGCCTCCGCTTCGGCTACCGGTGCCTCCAGATGCACGGGGTGCTCGAAACTGCGGTTTGCGGCTACCAGGGACGCCTTGGCTACATTGAGATCCGCTTCCGACAAAGCAAGGTCGGACTCAGCTTGGGCAAGTGCCAGCCTGGCGTCAGCGTCGACTAGTCTTGCCAACGGTTGCCCTTGCTGTACTTCCTGTCCTTCAACAACGAGTAGCTCTTGGACGACACCCTCCTCGAGCGCCGTCGCCATGACCGCCGTCGGACTGGGTTCGACCCAGCCTGCCGCTTGAAAAAGAGGAGTCCCGGCTTGCCGCACTTCGGCATGGGCGAGTACCACCGGAACCACAGCGACATCCTGGGCCGGCAGCAGGCTTTCGCGCGCCGACCATCCGGCGACCAACAGAAAACCGAGGATGACCAGGCTCGGAATGACTACCCGGGTAAACAGATGCCGCTTTCGCACGAGCTGCGACTGAGCACCCGGCGCCCGGGACACTGCCAATTGGCTTAGATCAACTGGGGACGTCATGGAAGGACCCTGTAGTTAACAGCTTCTAGTTGCGTACGTAGACGCCATCGGCGAGTACGGTCAGATTGCCGGAGTCATCGCGCTTCGCGCGTCCCTTTACGACAACTGTCTGCAGTTCTTTCACGCCCAGAAGATTCCGAGCATCCGCCGCCAATGGCCGGCCGTCTGCCCCCACGACCTTGACCAGCGCCTTGTGACTTGGCAGTAAGTCCGTGTCACAGCAAAAGTCCCACGGCGTCGGGCAGGCGTCGTCGTCTTTCTCGTTGCAGGCCTTCAGCGAGCTATCCACGATCGTGAATACCGCTTGCCCTTCGACCCATGGGTTTTCATCACCGCCAATCCGGCCGACCAGCGTTACTTCCTCTTCGTCCTTTGCCGATTCCCTCGCTGCCTTCACACCCTGGGGGCTGCCTGGCTCGGCCGAGAGCCGGTATTTTGCTCCCTCTGCCGAGGGTTTTGATACCGCTGTCTCTGACGGCCCGTTACAGCCAACGGCGAGGGCGACGCAGCTCGACAGGAGGGCGCTCGCAAAATGCAATCTCATTTCATTTCTCCTAACCGGGGGATTCCTAAACTGCCTTCAGACCATCTAGCACCGAGTAGCGAAGTGCTTTCACTGCCGGCGGAATGGCGCCTGCGAACCCAAGCAGTAACCCGGTGCCGCAGCCTACGAGGATCACAACACCGTCGACGCGCAATGAGAAGGCGCCCATGGTGAAACGCACCGCGGCGCCGTTGACCAGCAGAACTGAAATCGCGGTCGCCAGGAGCGAAGCGGCCGCCGAAAGCAGCATTGATTCTTGGATGAGGCTCACGGCAATTGCGCGTCGGCGAAAGCCAATCGCCTGCAAGGTCGATAGTTCCCGTACTCGCCCAAGCACGGCGCCATACATCGTGTTCAGTCCGGCGAAAATTCCCGCACCGGCAACAAGAAGCACCACGAGCCAACCAAGGATTCGAACCGGCTTATAGTGGGCTTGTAATGAGGCGTAGTAGGCAGTTTCGCCAACCGCTTGGATCTCCAAGTCGACGCGCTCCTTGCAGAATAGCTCCACGTCTGAGACCGATGCCCCTGGCTGCAAGCCAACGGCAACCAGGCTCACATCCTGCCGCTTCAGAGCCTGCTGATACTCGGCAAGGGGTGCCCAGATCTCTGACTCGAACGAGGCTCCCCCGGCAGCGAAAACTCCACTAACCCGCCAGTCCCGGCCATCGAAGCTGACGGTTTGTCCGACGGCCAGCAGAGATGGATCACAGCCAAGCTTGGTTGGCGCGAGCCGGCCGACAAGAACTTCGCCGGCTCCAGGCCATTGACCTTCAACTAATTGTACCTGTCGCCGAAGCAAAGGTGCGGCTGGCGTCACGCCGCGAACAATGCCAAACAGCGGCGGGCCATCGGCGGTCGACTTGATGCGAGTCCCAATGTAGAGTTCAGGTGATATGAACTTAGTGCCGAAGCGCTCGTCAATCCCTTCTAGGCTGGCGGAGAGCAACGCGCCCGTACGGGCAGGAATGGATGAATTCTCGATATCTGCAGCGGCATTAATCGAGTAAACCAGCACGACGCTTGGATCGCCGCTAACTGCAAGCGATGCTTCCAGCCCCCGGATGAACGCGGCTACTACGAGCACCAGCAGCACGACGGTACTAAGTGCAGCCAGCGTCAGCGCGCTACGCATGGGACGTCGAAATAGGTTCCGAATGCCGTAGTCCCACGGCAGCAAACGAACTCGAAACATGATTGCTCTCCTGCAGACGGTGCATGCAGCGACACGCGGAAGGTCGCGAGGCTGGGCCACCGTTGCGATGTGAGCGCAGGTATCCAGACAAAGCGACGCCGAGAGAGCGATTAGAGAAGTAGCGAACGCATCGCTAGACGCGTGCATCGGCCGACACAAGATTCGTCGGATATAGCCCCAAGCGTGGATTGACTATAGGTAGTCGATCCGACTTGCCGCCCGCCGAGAACTAAGTGCTCGGGGACAACATGGGCGATTGATGAAGTGAGGTCGATCGAGAAATCCGTAGGAGCCGCGACTGTGGCACCTTCGCAGATGCAGCCCTGACAATCCTCCTGCGCAGGAACCGACGAATCTGTCGGCTCACAGTCGCTCTTACCAGGATTGCAGCAACCACATTCCTCACTGCCATGCTGCAGCGACAGCCCCGCCCAGGCCTTTGCCGCACATTCGTGCGGACAGGCCAACAGGCCGACGACTGCTATGCACGCCAATGACCAACGCCACATCGAACAGATTCTCCGACCTTCCGTTACAACCTTCGTTCAATCATACGCCATGGGCCGATCGGCACAAGCAGAAAAAGCCTATGCCACCGCGACATCGCTGTGTTTCTCAATCGCCCGCTAGTTTAGCGGCGGATGTAAATTCCATCTGCCACGATGGATACGCTTCCATCAGCCGTTCGATTCGCGAGGCCCCGCACGACGACCGTTTCGGCTCCTTTGAGGCCTAGGAGCTGCCGTGAATCGACGGACAGAGGTTTCCCGCCTGCATCGACAATCTTGACCATCGCGGAGGCATTAAGCGTCTCCAAGGCACAAGCTTCACAGTGCTCGTCTGTGCAGACTCCGACCTCAGCAGCCACCTTCGAATCGGTTAGGCGGAACGCGGCTCGCCCATTCACCCACGACTGAGGACCGATGAGCACATCGCCGACAACCACTACGCTTTCTCCGTCCTTAGCGGACTGCTTAAGGTCGAGAACATTAAGTGCACCGGCAGGCTCAACTGGCAGAAGAAACTTTTTGCCGTCGACGACCGCTGTTGCAGATTCGGTCGTGCTTGCGATTCCCTGGTCGGCACAACCAATCGGCAAGAGCGATATCGACGTCAGGAGGGCGAGAATAGCGTAGCGCATGGGACTTCCTTAGATGTGCTTAAATTTGAGAGCAGGTTTGGCTCATGGGAGCCAAATCCTCTGAACCGGCGGAATGACGATCGAAAACGCGAGAAGCGCGCAGAATCGATTAGATCGTCAGCCGGCAGATAAGCACACAGAGTTCCTTCGCGGACGGTGCCAGAGCAAAGGGTAACTCGCCCCGCAAAGGGACGAACTTAGCCTCCCTTACCACAGGTGCCGCAACGCAAAAGAATGGGCAAACCTGGTCTTCGCTGGCGTCGTCGGATTGTGAAACTCGTGCAACAGCCAGAGTGCTGTCATGCCGAGTTTGGCAAGGACAGTCCTTGGGACAATCGCAGGGCAATTTCGTCGTCGACAGATTGCAGGTGCGGAGAGATGTCTCGGCGCGTTTGGAGGACTCTTGATTCCCCCCGCAGCAGCTGTGCGAGCATGGCTTTTCTGCCGTGGCCCGAAGCTCGGCATCGGATCCGGTTGCCTGTTTGCCAAAGCAGCAGGGGCATTCCGCAGCTAGCAAGGGCTGAACCACGACGAGCAGCAAAGCTGCAACGTGGAAGAGCTTACAAGATAGCCGGTGGAGCGTACGCATTGCTAGTCGTTGAGGCAAGGGACAGACGGCGTATTAGGCACATCTGTCATCGTCAACACAAGGCCAGTCTCTCCAGAACAATTGCGCTCGAACCAGAAGCTAGCAGGGCTGCTTGAACGGCCGGACACCGCTCCGGCGAATCCCCCAGTGCGATGCTAATTGAATTCGCAATTAAACGATACCGTGTCACCTGGCCATCCCACTTTCCATTGGCTCTGCGCCCTGCGAAACGCCGGCCAAGAAGAGACATCACAGTTTCGGGACGGCAAACATCTGAAAACGATGAAACAAAACAACCACTCCCGCGCCTGGAAAGAGATCGAGAACCGCTGGTCCTCGGCCCAATTCAATTGCTTAGGGAGACAGGTCATGAAACGGCTATTGTTGACTTTGGTCGCTGCTGTGGGCCTCGCATTGGCGAGCAATTCGGCAGCGGAAGCGCACCATCATCACCATCACCATGGTCATTCGCATCATCACGTCCCAACGTACGACTACGGCCCCTCGTACGGGTACTGGCCAAATTACAACTCGCACGGGCATGGTCATTTGCACGTCCTCCCTCATCACCACGGCCACTCGTTTGGCCATGGACGTTGGTAGGCCCTGCAACACGGTCGCTCTTCCGATGCCAGCCTCGAATTCTGGCTGGCATCGCCGGAATTGCCTCAATTTCGGCCGGCCGCAGATCGGAGGTCCGCTTTACTCGCCCCGCGGATTCTTTGCGGAGGCTCTCTCCCCAATGGCACCGAGGAGTTAGGAGTTCGCTCCAAGCACCGTCGCAGTCGCACCGGCGCCAAGCGTATTCGCGCTGCCCGACCGTGCTGCACCTGGTTAAAGAGGCGTGACGCAGCGGCGGCGAGGCTGGCACCGCCGACGAGAACAGCCGTTATTTCAACGGTAGCGTACGTGAGCGGTCCACTACGATGACTCTGTTCTAGTGTAAGGCAGTTCAGGCCCGCAGCATGCGAAGTCCATTGGCAATGACTATGAGTTCGCTGAGTTCGTGACCGACTACCGCAATGGGTAGAGAGAATAGGCCGCTGACAGCGCCAATCATCAGCACTGCGATCACGACCCCCGAAAGGAACAGATTTTGACGGACGATGTTTCGGTTCCGTCGGGCCAAGGTGACTGCGAACACGAGCTTTTCGAGATCGTCACCCATAAGGGCCAGATCGGCTGTTTCGAGCGCGACGTCAGTTCCAGCGGCACCCATGGCAACACCAACCGCTGCTTCCGCGAGTGCTGGCGCGTCGTTCACCCCATCGCCGACCATCGCGACATGCCCGAAACGCTTTTCAAGTTCCCGGACTCGCTCGGCCTTATCTTCCGGCTTTAGATCAGCAAAGACCCCATCAATCCCGGCCTCCCGGGCTATCGCCTGTGCCGCCCGCTCGTTATCGCCCGTCAGCATGACCACTCGGATGCCCTGGGCATGGAGTGCCCGGATAGCGGCGGCCGAATTTGCTCGGATGTTGTCCCGAATCGCAATGAGTCCCCATATTATTTTGGATGTACCCAGGACGACCACCGTTTTGCCTTGGCCCTGCAAGCGATCAATGTCCGGTTGAAGATCGGACATTGAAAGGCCGAGTGATTCGACAAAGTAACCTGGCTTGGCGGCGTAAATTTGCTCGCCATCGACGCGGGCCGTTGCGCCAATTCCAGTGAGTGACTGGAAATCACTAGCCTCCAGAGCCACCAAGCTCTGATGCCCGGCGAGACGCATGATCGCTTGTGCCAGTGGATGCTGGCTCCGACGCTCTATGGCGCTCGCGACTGCAAGGAACTGTTCCTCACTGAGACCCACAACCGGCCGCACGATGATGTCCGTAACGTCTGGCTCACCGCGGGTGATTGTCCCTGTCTTATCAAGCGCCACGACGTTGACTCGGGCGAGCTCCTCGACGAAGACACCGCCCTTGATGAGCACACCTTTGCGAGCCCCGGTACCAAGCGTTGCAACCAGGGTAATCGGGATGGATATGACAAGCGCGCAGGGTGCCGCAGCAACGACAAACACCGTTGCCCGAGTGAGCGCGTCAGTCCAGGAGAACCCCAAGAGCAGGACTCCGGCAAGTGCAATGAGTATGCCGGCACCCAATACCGCAGGACTGTAGCGTGCGCCGAAGCGTTCGATAAAACGCTGACTCTTGCCCTTATGCTCCTGCGCTTCCTCTACCATCTGGATGATGCGAGAGATCGTGTTCTCGGCGTAGAGCTTTGTGACGCGGACATCGAGCGATCCTTCACCGTTGATGCTGCCGGCAAAGACGCTGTCTCCCGCCTCCTTTTCAACCGGTACGCTCTCACCCGTAACGGGTGCCTGATTGACGCTCGAGACGCCGCTTACGACCTCGCCATCCGTCGCGAGTGCCTCACCAGGCTTGACGCGAAACACATCCCCGACATTGAGTTCCTCGACCGGAACGACGACCTCATGACTGTTTCCTAGCAGCGTTGCGACTTTGGGAGTAAGTTTCATGAGCGCCTGAATGGCACCTCGCGTTTTCGCTTCGGTGTACTCTTCGAGAGCCTCGCTGATGGAGTACAGGAAGCAGAGCATTGCTGCTTCCCACCACTGGCCAAGTGCAAAGGCGATTGCAGCAGCGACGGTCATTAAGAGCTCAATGCCGATGGTTCGTTCGTAGAGCAGCTCTTCGAACGCTTCGCGACCGAAATAGTAGGCACCGATGATCGCGCTTCCAGCGAGAACCGCCGCGACGATGGCCAATGGAGTTCCGGCGTACGACAAGCCCCATCCGATGAGCAGGAGCACACCAGATCCGACAGACGTTAGCACCTTCGGGTTTTGCCATGGGGGCGGTGGGCCTTCTTTGGGTGATTTGCTGATCGGGAATCCGCTCTCGCGAAGGCGAGCAGAAAGCGTATCGAGCGAAGTCTGCTCCTCGTCAATCTCGACGCTCAGACGGCCGGCCTGTGGAAGGATCTGGACAACGTTCACACCGGGTACGTTCTCAATCGCCCGACGGAGACGGGTTGCATCATGTTCGCAATCCAAGTTGGCAACGTGGAGTTTACGAATGGTCATGCCGAGGAACGCTTATGGATGCAGACGCCAGGCCCAATCGCCGCAGTATTGTGGTCGCTTCAACCGAGATGAACACAGTGTCATTCTCGTATTCCTACCATAGCCATGAACGGCTCAGATAACTTCGCGCACCTTGTCATTTGCACCACGCTCGGTACTAACTGGCCCAATCGCGACTCCCGGCGGATGGACACAAGGCCTTTCCTTGTAGCGGTTTGCGACTTGACAACTCAGTTAAGGTGAGGACCCCGTCCTCTTCAGAGGGACGCGCCTAAACTTTACTGGCGTTGTCAGCCTGCGGAACGCTCATGAGCCGAACCGGTGCCGTCGTTTGGGCAACGCAGACGAGCCGACCGAGGGACTGACCATTCCGCTTTTTGTCCCACTTCTTTCGCACCAAACGGCCTACGCTGCCTGACTCTTCCGGATCGATTCTGTGCCACAGCTACTTGCGTACCGCGGCAGACAATTCAACCCTCCCATCCATCGGCAAGTCTCCTGTTCGTGTCGGTCAGCAACCACGAACGGTAGCGCTCGGCCCTTCTTGGCAAGTCCAATCTAGCTTCGTGAACAACGAGCAGCCGTGTAGTTGTTCGTTCGCGAACTGAGCTGGTGCCTGATTCGCCAGCTTTCGTTGACGTGACGGCGCATAGGGATATTCCCCCCGAGGCGGGATCGCGCCGGAGTCATTGGTGTGTTGCCAGTGCTCCCGAACGAGGACAAGTCTCCCCAGACCCCTCGATTGGGAACAGATGATCCGCCATTGTCCAAAGCGAGTACGCGTGGCAATAGTCGAGCTGCCTAGACCGCCGAGACTAAGTCGCATAAATTGCCGGCTTCGACCACTAGAACTAGGTTCGCGAGAGAGGCATCAATGGCTAAGAAAGCCGCAAAACCAGCTGCAAAGAAGGCCTCTAAAACCTCCATCATCGAGACACGTCTCCACGAACGCCCCCAGCTTACCAAGAAGTACGGCGACAACGCCCTGCCTCTGCTTGGGCTACAGCTATATGTTCAAGCCGAAGACATCGACGCCCTTGCCGCCGATGCTCTCACCGATGGGGGGAATGACAAGAAGATCGACTTCTGCCACATCGACCTGACGAACAATTACGCGGCCATCGTTCAGGGATACTGCTCAAAGACGTGGGGGAAGGAATCTGCCGAGTCGAACAAAGCGACGGACCTCATCGGTGCCGCAGGCTGGCTCTTCACCGGTGACCTGACCAAAGTGCCGATGAAACTGCGCGATGTCGCCAAGGAACTCCACGAGGCAATTGAAAAGAAAGAAATAAATAGACTTGAATTCTTATACATTCACAATTGCCAAGAAAGTGAGAATGTCCAGGCAGAGCTTGAGACCGCGGTTACGACTGCCGCCAAGCTCATTAACGATAACTCCATCGCGATTGCCGCCCACGAAATCGGTCTACAGAGCCTAGACGACCTTTGTAAGGCGGCTGAAAGCGAGATCTTCGTGGAGGAGAGCATCACCGTTGCACTGACAAATGTGATCGTAGAAAAAGGAAAGGTGTGGCAGGCCGTAGTCGCATCCGTTTCCGGCGATTGGCTCCACGAATTGCACAAGAAATATGGCTCTCGCTTGTTTCGTGCCAACTATCGCGATTTCTTGGGCATCCGCAACAGCGTTAAGAACATCAATAAAGGGATTAAGACGACGGTTCAATCCGAGGCCGATAACTTCTGGACCTACAACAACGGGATTACGGCCCTCGTACGGAATATCACGAAGACGAAAAAGGGACATGTCATTGATGGCATCGCGGTGATCAACGGTGCCCAAACGACCGGCTCGATTGCCGAATGCACCGACAATGAAGCCAAGCAGGTATCAACGCTCTGTCGCTTTGTGACGTGCTCGGATCAAGACGTCCTGCACAAAATAATCAAGTACAACAACACCCAAAATGCATTCCGATCTTCCGACCAACGCAGCAACGACACGGTCCAGAACAAGATCAAAGCTGATCTCGCCAAACACAAGATCGGGTACATCCCGCGGCGTTCGGGTGTCACCATTCCCGCAGGCTCAATTACTGCCGAAGGAATTGCCCCGTTATTGTGCGCCTTTCATGGCAAGCCTCAGATTGCCGCACGTCGTCGCAATGACATTTTTGAAGTCGATGCGACGTACGCGAGTGTATTTCCAAATGGCTGCACCGGCGAGCATGTCTACATGGTCAGCTTGATTGGGGCCGCGATCGACGAAGTGAAGCTTGCTCTCAAGGAGCGGTTCGCCTCCGGAAAGGCCACCGCACTGGAGAAGAAGAACTACGACGTATTGAAGCATTCGACATCGAAGCTTTATCTGATCTCTATCCTCGGCGCCGTTGCCGAGGAAATCGCGGGGGAGGGAATGCCAGACAGTTACACTTGGCATTTCACCGCGACCGCCATGAAGAAGAAGAGTGACAAGCTGGTGTTCTGTTGGAAAGAGGTGGTCGAGGCGATCCTTCCGCTTGTCTCAAGTATCATCGGTGCCGACTCGTACGCCGCGACTCGCGACTTCGGCCAAGTTCCCGAAGTAGCTGGCAAAGTGTCTGCCCTGGTCAGCGCCGGCGGCAAAGGACTTGCTGAACGATTTGCACTCGTCCGCGACGAAACGGAGTGGTGACACAACTGTTGAGTTGTGCGATGAACTCAGGCACGCTCCTCCCGTCTGATCATTGCAGACCGAAAGGAGGGGTCATGGACCCAAACGTGGCATGGCGGAACTTAGTGAACGCCGTCGAAGCGGAACGCTGAGTCGAGGCGGCCGAGATTGCCGACGAGCTGGGAATGGCTCGCGAAGGGTGGATTACCGCACGCGGTTATTCGCGGCGGACACATTCGTCGCCTTTGCAGCGGCCTGTAGACCATGCCCCTCCGCAGGTTGAGCGCTTGCTTTCGTTGTGGGAATGGGTGTAATCTCCTGCCAGCGAATTCAGCACTCGCAAAAGTACCCCGCCCCGAGCGTTACGCGCAAGGGGCTTTTCAACATCAGAGGAATCGAGCTATGGCAGAAGAAAAACGAGAGTTTGTAGCCATACCGCCGCTACTCATTGTTGCGCAGGAACGAGACACCGGCCATCTGCAGGTCGTCGGAGAAGAGATCGACAATCCACGAGCCGAACGTGCGGCGGATAGGGCAGTCGCCGATGAACGGTTCCTGGACGCATGGGTAGTACAGACTACATACAAAGGGAGAAGGGAATAGCATCATGGTTCAGTATCCCTGCTATTACTGCCACGGATCGCAGTACTATCCTCCGAATTCGTATTACCGTGTCGACAGCCCAACCACTTCTGTGCTCGTGATTCCGATCAAAGGCGAAGAGTTGTCGGTAAATTATCCGATCAGTTACTTCCTGCAAGAACGTGAAGGACGTGGCGTTTTCCCTGTGACGAAGCAGCAGATTGATGAGTCGCTTGCGAAGTGGATTAAACACAATCGACCTTCGCCGGGCTAATTCCCGTTGCGCTCTGAGATCGGCACGAGCACGCTTCGGTGGTTCACTCCACCACCGGAGATATGCCATGAAGAGTATCGAGAACATGAAGGGATTTGAGCCCTTCGGAATCTCCTGCTCACGGGAGAGTGGCACCAGCACGTCTATCGCATCCTTTGCGACGTGACCGCCCACGGTAAGGCGATCGTCGAGCGAACGCTGGACGTAAACCTTCAGCTCGCGGACCCCTGGAACTACGGGGACAAAGAGGCCTCGCACATCGGTAGCTTTCTGCTCCCGTATGAGTTCGTCCCGTGCCTCGCGGCGTTCGCTCTTTTGTCCGATCCGAACATCACGGAAGTCTGGCTGCACAAGGATGGTTCGTGCCCGGGCTTTGGCGTCGAGGACGTCAACCTGAAGAATCGTATGAAGCACCACGAGGGACAGCTTCAGAAAATCTGCTTCGCCACGTCGCAGGACCGACACAGGCACGTCTTCACCGGAAGGACCACTTGAACCGTCGCCGTCTCTCGGAAACGAGAGGCGGCTTTGCTAGCGTCGCCACATGCAGCTCCGCATGGACGGCGAGACATACCAAGCCTTTCGGGAACGAGCCTAGCGAACCGCAGCGATTACCCGCGTGCTTGTCAATGCTTGTCTTGCGAACCGCCAGGTGCAGGACCTTCTCGCGGCAGGCGAGTGGACGCGCGAGCAGTGCATGAAACATCCCACCGTCGTCGGCAACGATCACAACGACGTGGTGGACTTCCTGAAGCTGCCCCACGTCCCCTACGAGCAGCAGATCGAGCTACTCAATGCTTGGTTGACCCAGGAACGGTCTGATACGAACGACAAGGGCGAGGAGGCAAAGTTCACCTACGACGACGCCGTACGAGGCGATTCCACGGGACAGGGTGACATGCCGATGGAGTGCCCGCAGGCGCACACCCACTTGCCCGTCGGGCCGGACAGCCATGTCACATTCACGCTCCAGTCGAAGAACGAGTTGTACCTCAACTTCGAGTCGGTGATTTACCGGGAGCAGGGCGATTCGTTACGATTTACCTGGCCTGCGATCATCCGCTTGCTGCGGAGTTCGAGGAGCAGATGACGACCCTCGTCCGTGAATACAAGGGCGACGGGGAGTTCCTGTCGGTCCACCATCCCGACACGCCCGGTGCTCTCGACGACGCTCCGGATGCGTTGTGCTTGATAGGGGCGATCGGGGATAGCCTGTTAGTTTTAAAGGGAAGTGGCTTGCGAATCTTTACAGCTCTTTTCCTCCTAGCGGTCGTCGCTTCAATACTTGGCGTCCACTTTCTGGGTCGTCGACGGGCAGACTCAGTGCCAAAGCCCACGGTAGCGCCTATTGAATCAAAGCAGGGCACTACCGAACCGAAAGTGGCTAAGGCGGACTACTACGAGCCAGCGAAGCCCGCAGAACCGCCGAAGTCAGAGGTCGTTGAGGAGCCAAAGCCGCCTCCACCTCCCAAGCCGGTCGAGCCCGAACACTTTTTAGAGCTGATTGACGGCTATGCAGCAGATGACGCGATCAGAAAATCTCAATTGTTCTTTCTGCCATGCAACGAGGGTCCCTCAAATGCTCGGTATTCTGTGTTTCCAGTTAATCCCAAGGAAGCACTCAACGTTGGCTCTATGGCTGTAATCGTTGCCGGATTTGATTCTTCGGTTCCTTTCGTCCCGGATAGCAAACCTGAGCCGAAGAAGCCTGAAGTAACTAAAACGGAGCCCAAGAAGACGACTCCCCCTAACTTGGCGATGCTCGCTCCGCAAGGAAGTACGATCTACGGATACAGAGCTCGTGATAACAAACGCATGGGGATCGGCCATCTTGCAGTGTATGCCCTAGAAAACGTAGGCGGGAAACCACGGCTGTCGTTTGAGGGAACAGTAGACATTCTGGAATACCGTCGCTTCTTTCCTATTCGTGAGGATTCAGGCGATAAGGGTTCCCCGACTGATTTTCTCGATATCCATACGCCCAGTTCCGGATTGCGACGGAAAAGGGTATTTCCAACGAAATGTGTTGGGGGACCTGCCGATGGCAACATGTATCCTCTGCTGGTATCGCCGTCGATCCTTTGGGAGAAAGGTCTGACGACTATCGCAATAACCGATGTCGCGTTCAGGCCGAAGGAGTATTCCTTCGCAGATAGAGGTGAAAAGAGGCATACGACAAACTTCATGGGACATGTAAGCCTTTATGCTCTTGAAGGAAAAGGAGATCACTGTCGCCCCTCCGGAAGTTTCTCTGAATATCAATTGAAATTCACCGTCGCACTTGATGCCTCAACTTACCTCAAGATTCACAACCAAATTGAAGAGCAATAAGAGTGTCGCAACCAACCCCAATCGACTTCCCCGGAGAAGTGCAACGCCGTCAGCAGGTTCTGCAAGGACACATCACAATGCTCGATAGCAACGCTGCGTATTGGGGAGACCGTCACAAGACTGGCCTTCTCGTGATCCAACTCCTTACGGGGGCAGCGACGCTGATTATGGCCGTCAACTTGATCCTGAAGGACAACATTCAAAACGTTGGCGGGTGGATTCCCTTCTGTATTACTGCGGCCGTGCTGACGGCAATCGCCACGTTCTACTCGACAGGCCAGCAGTCCGAAGTTCCCAACGAAAACCGTTCCAAGTGCCTGGAGGCGAAGGCTCACTTCAACAGTCTTAGCCGAAAACTAAGCACGGTAACGTCGTGGACGGAGCGTAAGCTTCGGGATTTCGACCGTCGCCTCTCGAAGGCGGAGAGTGAAGCATCGGGGTTACTGACACGGCCATATACGGTCCGACCGGAGTACTGGTGGTACGTCATCGGTGTTGTCGTTGTGTTGCTCTATTTGGCTTATGAATTCCCCCGTGCCGCTGGACTGGACTGGCAGGAACTTCTGAAAATAACGCCGAAGTAAACGAGGTTCACATGGTCCCCCGCCTCACCCTACGAACAGAAATTCGCCGACTTCAACCGAATTTGGTGGAGACTAAGGAGGAAGCCGTGTTGATCCACCATTCCGAGGTGATTGATAAAGAGGTCGTCGAGAGCTTGAATCGGCTTGCGGATGCGTCGAAACAAATGGTTACTGTGCCACGAAATGAGCGCCGGTAGAGCAGCGAATCATTTATCAAATAGCCTTCGGAAAGGCTGATGAGGGATGGCCATGCAACGTGACAAAGTTGTGCTGAATATATTCGCTGCCGGTCTTGATTCGGAGCTTGCCGGGAAAGCCGCGGATGCAGGTCTGACGCTCACAGACCTTCGCAAGATGGCGAAAAAGGATATGAAGGCTCACTTCGCGGACCACGAAATTACGGCTGTTGTAGAGACTTTGCAGCGTCAAGCATATCCTGAGGAGGTAGTGAAACAGCTCGTCGAAAAGTGCGACTGGTCTTGCTGCCTTTGTTGGAAGCTCGACAACCGCTTGCCGGTTATTCTCCATCACATCAAAGAAAAGGGTAAAGGCGGGAAGGACACATATGACAATCTCGTCGTACTTTGCCTCAACCATCATGGAATGGCCCACAGCAAGTGGGAAATTTCGCAGGCACCTGCGCCCCCACAACTGATTGCCAACCGAAAGAAGGAGTTTGAAAACGCCATCGCCGATTTCAAGGAGGGTAAACGCTGCGCCCCCGGCCGTGAGGGCGACGGTTCTACACCGGAAAGTCAATCGGACCTCCAGGCGCTAACGCGGCTTCGTAATTTCATGGACCGCCCTGCGATGTGGCGAAAAATGCGACAGGAGGGCAGCATGAAGGACTTTCAGGATGAGATGGGCAACATCATGCGAGCTTTGAGCGTAGGCAAACTTTCAACGCGTCAGGGAGACGACCTTGGGAAGATCAAGCCAATTTTATCGTTTTCAAATCCCCTCTGGAAAGAACGGCTCATCCTGCTTCGTGATCAGATCGACAATCTCCGACTTCGTTTAGAAATGGCCATCCGCGATGAAGAATTGGACATGAGTCCCAGCGGCAGCCAATACGTCTTCAATAACCCAGAGCTTCCACATGAACTCGACGACATGAAAAGAGCTGCCGCGTCGCTACTCAACACGGTCCTTATACAATCGAACCTGCCACCGATCCGTGGTCCACGCCAGGAATGATGCGTTTGACTCCGCGTGAATGCTGCGCTTATTGACCCTCATGTCGGCTCGGCAGGTGGCGGTGTACACTTCTTCGCGAACATGCCGACGATTCGACAGCGTATCTCCCAGGCATTATCGGCATTCATTGGTCGAGAGGAACGGCGATGTCGCTTCCCATAGGGCGACGCGATGCGTATGCCGCACCCGTTCATGCCGCGGCTTCGCTCGATTCGAAACAGCTTTCTCGCGGGGCAATCGACAAGATCGCTCAGGAGTTGAGCACGACGCAGTACTTCCTGCAGATCGTCGACGATGAGTACGAGCTCGAGTTCGTTCGCAATCACCGAGCGTTGGACCGGCAAAGTGTTGGCGTCGACCAGTACTCCGCGTCGCTGATTCCGCAGCCTTCGCACCAGGCGACGAGAACCTCCCGGCTGAGAAATGGATCAATTGCAGATGCGACGTTCGCAACGGGACATCCAGAATTGAAAGAGGCACATTGGCAAGGTTTCATCCGTGACCACGCCAGCACGAAAAGAGCCTCGTGATACACGTGCGATGAGAATTCGAGCGGTAACGCAAACTCTTTCTCTCCCACACTACCCGTTCCGAATAGTTACCTCTGAACGTGTCAACAATTTGTGGCTCCAGTTCCTGGCATTTGCTAGATTGAAGTTGTCTGGTGAAGCGGAGTCAGGCTCTGCGGGGACGCAACCTGGCGAGGAATAGCCGGATCGACGGTGCGCCGAAGCGCACGAGCCCCCGAGCAGGGTCTTGGGGGCTGCTTTGTTCTGGGAAGCTCGCTTCGGACACCGGAGCAATGCCTCCAAAAATCCCTGTGGCGCAGCCACCATCTTCAGCCGACGTAGAGCCGTACGCTCGGCCGGGCGTGGCAATGCTAAAAAAATGGTTACTGGGGCCGCCCCTTAGGGCGGCCCTGTTTCGCGGGATGAGAAGTCTCCTTCGAGCTTGCGTTATCTGCATAGAGGTCCGCGACGTACGACGTCAACTTACGCTGCTTGAGCATTCGTTGCTCGCCGTTTGGCAATGCCGCTGGCACTGTTACTGCCGGCAGCTTGGCGTCCTGATAGACGCCTGCCAGGCCGGAGCCCGGACTGCTGGCTTTGGACAGCACCTTGAGCTTCAGGAACTTTCGACGCATGAGATCCGGGCGAGCATAGCGATAGGGTTCGTTGCTCTTGAGCATCAGGTACGCGATCGTGACCAGCTTCCGCGCCAGTGCGGTGATGGCCACGTTGCGGTTCTTGCGTTTGGCTAGCCGACGAAAGAAGGCGCCCAGCGGTCCCGGGTGGCGCGAGGCATGCTGGGCGGACTGCGTCAGCAGCCATCGTGTCTGGCTACTACCGGCCTTGGTAATGTGGCCATGGTAGCAGTGATCACCCGATTGCCGTGTGATCGGAGCTAGTCCCAGGTACGAGGCGGCGTGGTTCCCGTCTTTGAACCTGGAGATGTCCCCCAGCGCAGCGAGTAGCCCCAGAGCCACGACGTAGTTCACGCCCGGAATCGTCATCAACAGGGGAACCTGAGGTTCTTCTCGAGCGGCGTCTTGCAGACAAAGATCCAAAGATTCAAGTTCTTCCTCGATGGCCTTCAATTGCCGGAGTTGGCTGTCCAGGATCAGACGCTCGTGCACTGGTAGCTCCACGCTTTCAGCCAAGCCAGGCCCTGCTTCGTCCACAGCAGCTTGTGGGGCGAATGAACGAGTAGGCGTCCGAGCAGGCCTTGCACATGGTTCTTGAGTCGGCCACGTTGCGTCATCAGGGCACAACGGTGGGTGAGCCAACTGCGGAACTGCTTAGTGCGATCATCCGGCTGCCACACGGCCGGAAGATAGTTGCAGCGTAGCAAGTGCGCCAGCACCTCCGCATCGACTTTATCGGTCTTGACCTTCGCTTCGGCGATCGCCTTGGTCTTGAGCGGATTACCAACCACGATCTCCGCCACAAACGGTCGGAGGATGTCGGCAACAGGCCAGGTGTTCGTCGTTGCCTCTAGTGCCACGCGATCCGTGCGTTTGAAATGCGTCTTCGCGAACTTCACCAGTTCATCGCGGAAGCAGTTGGTCTTTCCGCGAAAGACTGGCTTGCCAGCAGCATCGAGGATGCATACCTCGATGAACCGCTTGTGGACGTCGAGTCCTACATAACGACCCATAGTGAGGTCTCCCGCGAGTGGTGCCGGCGGGCAGTGCTCGCTTAGGCGAGCCAAATGGGCCGATCGGCAACTACCTCTTCGAGCTCGAAGCTCAACCGGGTGGGCCGCGGGGTGGCCAGTTAAAAAATCGGGCTCGGAGCCCATAGCTATCAGCGGCCAGCCCCCGGGATGAACGGCCCGCTCGCACCACTCGTTACACGACGGACTAAAGGCTCGCGGTCCATCCCGTCCCAAATTCCGGTATCCATCAGCAGAATCCGCAGGACGCAGCACCGCAAGCTCATACGGCGATCACGAAAAACCGCCTATCCACGTTCATACCAGTTAAAAAAAACCGGCCGGGCTGGGCCACCATCAGGTGGCCCAGCCGTTTGTCTCGCCCAAATCACGCGCCGCCTTCAAGGGGAGCTATGTTCTCATTCTTTGTGCTTGATCTTCGGATGCTGGATGCTTCGGCCGTTTGGTCATGCAAGTTCATGTCGTAGTTCAGGCCTCGTCGGGCTACCGCAGCTGCAACGAGCGCCAATAATCGATATGCCAGTGAGGTCGGTGGCAGTGGTCCGGGCGCGATCTGATGGTCCTTCTGACTTTTGATAAGAATTCCTCCTTCCAAGAAACGAAATGACCCCGCCAGTATCCTGACGGGGTCGTTAAACGACAATGATGGAGTGGTGGGCTACAATGTCGGCCGTTCGTAGCCAGCCAGCGGCTCGAACCGGTACTTCTCATTCTTGTGCCGCCGCAGCTTGGCGTAATCCGTCGGCGGTTCGTCGATCCGCACGAATGGCTCGGTCATGCCGGCCTCTTTCACGATTCGATCGAGTGATAGCGCCTTCCAAACCGCAGTCTGCGTCGGTCGCGTTTTGAGCCGCGCGGCGATTTCTCGCTGCTCCAGTCCCTCATGTCGAAGTTTCACCGATGCTTCTCGGATAAGTTCACGTTGTGGCGGCACGAAAAGATCCAGCGTTATGACCTCGGACATTAGTGCTCGCAGTTCCGGTGCCTGAGCCGCGTCTGGGACACTCCCAAGCAAATCCAGCCGAACGCGAGCGCGAGGTAGCAGATGCCCGCCGTCACAGAGTCGTACCAGGTACACGTGAAACTCAGGGATGAGTTGGCGAATGAAGTCACCAAATTCCACCGAGTTGATCGAGAGGGCATTGAACTCAGTCAGCAATAGCGACCGAAGTTCGTCTACCGACTCCGGTAAATCAGGAAGTCGGACCTTGGCGCTTTCGAGGCGATGACGCCAAGCAGCGAGTCGGACTCGAGTCTGTTCAAGCGATTCGATTTGCTCTTTCAGCACAAGTACATCACTGCTGCAAGCACGGACGAGTGCCAAGGTGTTTTCCTTTTCCTTGGCGTACTGTTTCTCCTGTGCGATTAGTTGAGCCCATTCGACCGCTTGGCCATCGCCTTTACCTCGCTGGGCAATCTTTACCATTTCACGGAATTGGGCATCGACGCCTTCGATCGCGTCGAGCTTTTTCATGATCACCTCATTGAGCTTCTCGGCAGCAAGTGGCCCATTGAAACCAATCGAGTTCCAGCACCGCCAGTGCCGAGAACCTGAGCACATGAGATTGTCAGTCATTCCGTTGCCACCCCAAACATAGTGGCGCCCGCAGTACCAGCAGCGGGCATGCTGTCCAAAGGATCGCGTGCGCTTACGTGGCACACCGGCCCGAACGTCAACTCCATTTTTGGTCTTCCGACGAAAATTGGCGTTGGCGTCCGCCAGCAGTGCGACGAGATCATCGAATTCCGCGGGATCGAAGAAAGCTAGATGCGGCGCAAGGTAGTAGGTGGGTCCTTTGGGATTCTTGCGCGACTTTCGCTTGCCCGAGCCGTGGACTTTGACGGTTGCCATTTTGCCCCGCTGCGGCATGCCCTTTAAAAGGGTATTCCGGTAGAACCGCAGGACCATGCTGCCGGTCCAGTCCTTATTGCGTGCATGCGGACCGACAGGGAACTTGCACTTTTGGAAGTGGGTCGCGACCTCCTCACCATTCAAGGTTCGCCGCAAAATGCGTGCTCCCTCACGGATGCATTCCTCCCACATCGGATCCTTCCGCCAATCGTGATAGGTAGTCGCGCCCTCTTCCACGATGTACCCCGAAATCGGACGTTTCGCCGTCTTGCCAAACTTCTTAAAGCGGTTCATCGTTTTCTGTTTGATCCGCATGGAGGTCAGCTGGTTGTGGGCTACGTTGTCCGAACAGGCGGCGAGAGCGTCCTGCTCCCATGTGTCGTTGATGGTGTCGATCCCGTCATTGATACTGATCGATCGCGTTCCGTGATCGACACCAACTCCTAGAAGTCGGACTGCCTCACCACCGCGAATCAGCCGGCTTAGTTCGTCGTAAACGAATACGTCGAACTCTCCGGACTTATAGAGCCGTTCGATCTCCTCCAACTCCGGCCGGTCGAGATTCTCTCCTTTCCCCTTAGTGGCGATGACGCGGAAATCCACTTCTCCGCTGTAAATGTCACCTATTTTCTCTTTGCCATTGTCCTCTTGGTCGTCAAGGCTGGCCTCTTTCTGGTCGGCACAGCCACTGATCCGGGCTACGAGCGCTGCCTTGAGCAGATGGCCATTTTTAGGAGTCAGAACTGATTCGCTTGTGCGAGTCATTGCGCGATCTCCGGGAGTGGTTGTCGCTGCTCGCAGTTTGTTGTCCGCACGGTGTCCTCCTAGCAATTGCTTTGTCTTTACATGCAGGCCTCCGGCGACGAATTGCCGGGGAAAATGCCAACGAGTCGAGAAGCCGTATTGCCGACGCCGCAGGATTGCGAGTTGGTTGACGGTCGCTAAGGACAAGGGAATTCCGGTCAGCCGAATCAATCGGAGGCGGAACTACTGGGTGTGCCTATGGAGGCGACGATGACGGACTGGAGACGGCTGAGCGTTGGCTCAAGCTGTCGCCCTTCAATCGTCCGGTGCTGAGAACAGCGGATTCGCACTGCTGCAGTGAGAAAGTGCGTGATCGTTGGTTCTGTTGCGACCGTCAGCGACTCTCGTAACCGTCGGTCAGTGCATCGCGTTGCGCCGAAATAGCTCTGGAATCAGGCCCCCGGCCTGGAGAATCGCATCGACAGTGGCCTCGAAAAACCCCTTCGTGCATGGTCGGCGTCGTCCTGAAGAGACTTGCGCTGTGGCGTTTTGGACCGCATTTCTCCGTACGAAATCGCAAATCGCTGAAAGTTCGCCTTGTTCCAAAACGCCGCTTGCTGAAAGCTGAAGTGAGATTTTCAGGCGATGGAGTTGGCTTCCATTGAGGGTGGCGACGAATCGCCGTAGACGGGAGAGAAGACCAATGGTTAGTTCGGACGGCAACGAGCGCACTTCAGGGACGGACCAGTGCGGTGCCAGAGTAACCCCAGGACCTTACGGTTCAATGACTATCCTGCCTGATCGAGCCGAGTATCGACTTGATCGGAATCTCGCCACAACCGTCCAGCATTGGCGCTGGCTGCCGGACCCGCGCATCCTGCGAGGTCTGGGACCCAATGCGGCCGTGAGTTTTCGCGTGCATTCGCTCTCCGGCGGTTTCAGGCGGCTCGTGCCGTCTATGGGAATGGACCATTACTCTCGCGTCTCCTTACGGATTGGACTGGAGATCCTAGCCCACAGGCATGCGCTTACCGTCGAACGGCGGCAGGACTATGAGCTGATGCTGAAGCTGCTCCAGCGGATGCCAGCGACAAAGGCTTACTGCAAGCGGCAGTTTTCGTCACTAACCGATCTGAAAATCAAACGAAGTGCTCGCGGCGGAGAGCTCTCCGGCACCGATGTGTTACCGGAGCACCTCGGGAAAACTGCAGACGGTGGTGGTCGCAAATGGTCGATCGATCGGCTTGTTGCGGAAGGTCACGACCTCCATGAACTGACGATGCAAGAGTCGAGCGGGCATCAACAGGGGAAGGCCTGTGTTACATCGGCCGTCCGTCCTCGAGAAGTAATTGCCTACGGCCTGATGGCCGCCGCGGACTTGGCGCCATCAGAGCAACGCGGCGATCAAATCCACCGTCTCATGCGGATGGCACTACTGGATATGGGCTCTCTACGGCCGACTAATCACGAGGAAGTGCTGAGCTGGGTGACGGGACGACTCTGGGCTATGTGGAACGCACATCTGGGGGATACGGAAGCGAAGTTTAATTCGTGGTTCCAGGGAGGCCACAGCAACCTGATCAAGTCGCTCGCGAATTTGGCCGGCTACCCCGGAGGACGTCTCGCCCGCGAGGATGTCGAGTGGGCGCTCCTGGAGTTAACTTCTCAGAGCCTGCAGTACGCGGCAGATTGCCAAAACGTATTCGCCCAAGCGGTCGCGCAAACGATTGCCCCTCGGCTTGACCTCGCCGAAAAGTCAATGTTCCAGCACTGGTATCAGCCACAGGCCTATTTGGGAGGCCTGACTCTGCCCCTTATTTGGGAGCGGAACAATTTGTTGCGCCCAGTTCTGCGCCGGATCTGGCTTGATCCCGATAACTCGCACCTCCACGCGGTCTTGTGGCGCGTGCTGGAGTTTTATGTGCAAATGATCGCTGCGCGGCGCACCGCTGATCGTAATGTTAAGTCGACTGCTCGGATCAGCCGCTGCTCTCTCGACACCTCGGTCCAGGACGATGGTGGTCGCCGTGAGCTGCACGAGTGGAGCGAGGTGCTGGCGGTGCGGGCGGGTCTCACCTGCCAATCCAGGAATTGCCCAGTTCATTACGAGCTTCACGGGGAAGCAGAGGCCATTGTTTTAATCGGTGTTTGCAGCCGCCATGGTCGGCTGAGTCCGATTCAACTCACCTTGGAAAAAGCTAGGGAGATAATTGATCGAGAGGATCGGGCCTGAGCGGCACTTGAGTGAGAGCGTGCTATTCCAGTAAGTGTCTAGCGAATCGCTTCGATCTTCGGCAGCCGCCATTCGCTCAAGCCGACCGGAATTCCCTTGTCTCGTGGACGGAGTTCACAAGAAAAGGGAAGCCAAAATGGCCGACGAGTATGTCCAGCCGAGTGAAGCAGCTCGGCGACTAGGGATTAGCGTCACTACTCTTTACGACTGGCTAAGCCAATCCGACTACGGAATGCTTAAGATTCGCGGCGAGGCAGTGACGATCGAATACTTGCAATCCGGGCCCGCGGGGCATGGCCGGATCAGGATTGGGTCCGCCGAGATTGTTAAGATTATGGAATGCATGCGAGTGCGACCCGCAGGAACTGTGGTGCGGCACCCGCCTATGAAGCAAAGTGACTACCCCGGAATTACGGTCCCGCTCGGACGTCCTGGCCGGTATCAGACCTCTTAGTGCTGCCAGGCCACGACGCAGGAGCGGCCTAGGAGCAGCTCACTCTGTGGCAAACCAGGTCAGCGACTTTGAACTCTTGGTCTACGTCCGACACCTCCTCAGATAGTCGATCTGGGCGGTCGTGGCGGACCTGTTCAGGCCGGGTCCGTGCAGGCTCCTGGAGACTGACGACTTCGTCCATGAATCGCTTTGCCTGGTTCGGTAACAGGGGTGCCCGCTTCGATCGTAGGCGGTCCAGCCGCTCGGTCTCTCACTCGGGCCTCTCCTTGCCGTTCCCGTTGACCAGCGGTGCACGCCGATGAGGTTTCGCGACTTACTGCAGAAGCGGATCCTGCGAGCGATCCAGGCGGCGGCCAAGCATGACGGGTTTCACCAGGTGCCGAGCAATGCTTAAGCGACGCACGACCGCGAGTTATTGCGGCTGCGTACTTATGCTCGCAATGGTTCTCGGCAGGGGCAGTCATTGCAATACCTCATCTCCATCGCGAAGACGGCGGTTTCAGGCTGCCGATCCGGTATGCTCGTCCGATAGCCGAACCGCTTGCAGTGGCAGGTATATTCCGTAGGGTCCTCGAAGATCGATTGCGGAGTCCCCAGTATACTTCCGTACAATTCACCTTCGAGATGCACGCAAAAGTCGGCCTTCTTCTTTAGAAAATATTGCTTCTTTCTAATGTCATCCTCAACGTTGGCCTTGTGATGACTCGAAATCCCAAAAGCTCTCATGTATGTCTCAGCAGCTACTTCGACGTTGGTAGTAGCAAGGATCACTTGAATTTCCTCAAGAGTCAGCTGATGCAATCGGCTTCCTGTTCCAGGACCATCGGCGGCGGTTTCCGGTGGAAGTAGTTTCACGAATTCGAGGTGGGGATCATCGGCTGGAGCATTTCTTAATGTTGCCAACTCGGCAACGGTAGCTAGGTATTCGCGGCCTTCGGATTCAACGACTTCAGGCCAATTTCCTAATAAGCTGCCCGCGCACTTGCCTTTCATACCTGTGAGCGCCATCATTGACCCAGCTTCGTAGCAAGCGTCCTCCTGAAAACGCAGCCACGATTGGGCCTTAGTTATCGTGATCACCTCGCGGAAAATTTCGAAGGCCTTGCATAGTGCAATCTTTGCGGCTTCGATCTCCGACTCGAGGCCATCGCGAGCAACTCTCAGAGGGACTGAGTCGCTGCGACTGGCGCGGTGTGTGTATACGTCGATGCTGTAAGACAACCTTAAAAACGCATCCCGGCAGTCGAAACTCGCTCCCAAGAAGCGAAACAGCTGGCGAGTCTCCTGGGTTATCTCAGGACATACTTCCAAGTACTTCTCGACTGCAACGCTGCCTGCTTTCTCTCGCACTGCATTCGGAAGAGGAGCTGACTCTGGCAACGCAGTCAAGGCTCGCTTCAAGAGGTAACTGTTCACGCCCCGGTGAGTGATGGGGCAGGTTGATGGTCGAGGTGGGCGTTGATGGCGGTGGTGACGAAGGCGAAGACATTGATGGATCGTTGGCGGCAGGTTTCGACGACGGTC